>Ga0315281_10000751_pt1 | contig 46512 bp, 50 predicted proteins | sample YL17G07_0_MG_FD_204540 | JGI IMG/M metagenome (GOLD analysis project Ga0315281, IMG submission 204540) | Sediment microbial communities from Yellowstone Lake, YNP, Wyoming, USA - YL17G07_0 | ecosystem: Environmental > Aquatic > Freshwater > Lake > Sediment | place: USA: Wyoming | collected...
GGCTTGATTAGTTTTGTGTTCGGCGCAATTGGATTGGCGATCGCATTCGTCGTCGGCTTTGGCTTGGTCTCCATTTCAGGCGGCGATACGGCTTTCACCGTTGTCGGCGTTGTCGTCGGCGCGTTTATTTTCTTTACGTTTGTAATGGTTTTAAGCGTTTTCAGTTCTTACACCAGTACGGCGTATCACACTTGTTTATATATCTGGGCGCGCGAAGTGGAAACTGCCAAAGCGCAAGGCAGCTCTGTTCCCGCGCTTGCTCCCGCCCCGTTGGCGGCGGCGTTGGCTTAATCAATATTTATGCAACCCAAATCGCCTCGCCGTGAAATGATTTCATGGGACGAAGTAGACCGTCTCATTGATCATTTGATTCCCCAATTTCACCGCGAATTTACCGCGATGGTGGTGATTACGCGCGGCGGCATCATCCCCGGCGGATTGTTAGCCGAAGCGATGGACGTTACGCATGTCCTCACCGCCGCAGTAGATTTCCCCGCGCAAATGGAAAATCAAAAATCCGCGCTGATGATGTGGCCCGAGTTCATTCAATTCCCAACGGAGGATAAACTGCGCGGACGCCCCACTCTAATTGTGGACGACGTCTGGGGTTCGGGGCGGACGATTACCGCCGTCAAGAATCGCGTCTCGGCGCTGGGCGGATTTCCCGAAACCTGCGTTTTACATTTCAACCCATATCGCAGCTTGTTTGGAGGCGCGCGCCCCGATTATTACGCCGCCGTGACGGACGCCTACATCGTTTACCCTTGGGAAATTGATCGCGGCGCAGATCGAGTTTTACTCGGCGAGGTCTAACTATGCTGAGCGTGGGCAGGTTTTGCGCTTTTTTTTTACCGCCAAGCGCGCGAAGAACGCAAAGGAAATGCCTTTGTCTTCGCGCGCTTGGCGCGCTTTGCGGTTCAATGGTTTGATTTTTAAAACCGCAATTTGTAACCGCGCTAAGTATAAATTCATTGCGGCGCCGTCGGCGCAATTTAAAATCGTCAGACAATGTAGCGGACGGAACGCTTCGCGTTTTTTGTTTCCCACCCTTCCATGAAAACCCGCCTCATTCTCTGGCTCGCTCCTCTCCTCTTTCTGCTTGCCTTTTTCTTCTTGCCCCTCTTTCGCATTCTAGCCCTTGCCTTTGATTCTTCCGCGTTCACGCAAAAAAACTTCCAAATCGTCTTATCCGTAACGGGGTTTACTTTTTACCAAGCCATCCTTTCCACAATATTAACTTTCATACTTGGCGTTCCCGCCGCCGTCCTCTTCGCCCGCTTTAACTTTCGCGGCAAGCCCTTGCTTCGCGCCCTCACCGCCGTTCCCTTCATGTTGCCCACCGTCGTCGTCGCCGCAGCTTTCAACTCCATCTTGGGTTTGCAGGTTGCAGGTTTAAAGTTGCAGGTTTTCAATCTTCAACCTGCAACCTTAAACTTTCTACTCATCCTTTCTGCCCACGTTTTCTACAACACAACCATCGTCATCCGCATCGTCGGGAACGCGCTCTCCCGCCTCGACCCAAAACTCGAACACGTTGCGCGAACGCTCGGCGCGGATACGTTCCGCGTGTGGAAAAATATCGCTTTGCCGCTTTTACGCCCAGCGCTATTTACCGCCGCCTTGCTCGTCTTCATGTTTGATTTCACCAGCTTCGGCGTGATTCTTTTACTAGGCGGCGCAAACTTCTCCACCATCGAAGTTGAAATCTATCTGCGCCTCCTCAAACTTCCCAACCTGCCGCTTGCCGCCCTGCTTTCTATTGTTCAACTAACTTTCACGATTATCTTTTCCGTCGTTTACTCGCGCGCCGTCAATCGCGCCTCCGCCCAAACCGCCCCGCGCTTCTCCATCTCGCGCCCGCCAAAAACTCTTTACGAAAAAATCTTCGTCGCCGCTTTTATCTTTCTGCTTGCCTCTTTCTTCCTGCTGCCTTTAATTTCCCTCCCCGTCCGCTCCCTCGTCCGCCTCGCAGCGGATCGCGGTCAACGCGGCGAAGTTCAATACGGCTTGACGACTGATTATTACCAAGAACTTTTCATCAACCGCCGCGACTCGCTGTTTTACGTCCCGCCGATTCAAGCCGCCGCCAACTCGTTAGGATACGCCAGCGTCACAGTTTTACTTTCGCTCGCGTTGGGTTATCCCGCCGCTTACGCGCTCGCCAAACCAACGCGCCTTGAAAAAATTCTCAACCCGCTCGTGATGTTGCCTCTCGGCGCGTCCTCCGTCATGCTGGGGCTTGGCTTCATCATTACCTTTGGACGCGCGCTCGCTTCGCCCCTGTTTGTTCCCATCGCGCACACGATCATCGCCCTCCCTTTTGTGATTCGCGCCTTGCAACCCGCCATCGCCTCCATCCCAATCCGTTTGCGCGAATCGGCGTCAGCGCTTGGCGCGTCGCCTTTGCGCGTCTGGCAAACGGTGGATTTTCCGATTCTCTCGCGCGCCACGCTTAGCGCCGCGACTTTCGCTTTCACCGTTTCGCTCGGCGAATTCGGCGCAACCCTTCTGCTCACGCGCCCCGAATATCCAACCATCCCAATCGCCATTCAACGTTTTCTTTCGCAACCCGGCGGACTCAATTACGGTCAGGCGATGGCGATGGCGACGGCGCTTTTATTATTAACTACCGCCAGCATTTTGCTAATTGAAAAAATCCGCTTCACAGACGACTTATAATTGCCACATGCTTGAACTCGTCACCGTCGCCAAATCCTACGAGCAAAAAGTTTTGCTCAAAAACGTTTCTTTCAAACTCAACGAAGGCGAAACGATTTGTTTGCTTGGCGCGTCGGGTAGCGGCAAGTCCACGCTTTTGCGGATGATTGCGGGACTAGAGTTTCCTGAAAGCGGATTGATTTTATTTAACGAGATTGACCTCGCCCCGCTTCCGCCGCATCTTCGTAACTTTGGGTTGGTTTTCCAAGACTATGGGCTTTTCCCTCACCTCGACGTTTTTAATAACGTCGCGTTCGGTTTGAAAATGCGCAACGTCCCAAAGGAAAAAATCAACGCGCGCGTCGCGGAGATGCTGGCGCTGGTCAATTTGCAAGGATTTGAAAAACGCAAAACAACCGACCTCTCCGGCGGCGAGCAACAGCGCGTGGCGTTGGCGCGCGCCCTCGCCCCCGAACCGCGCCTCTTGATGTTCGACGAGCCGCTTAGCGCGTTAGATCGAATTTTGAAAGAAGATTTGCTCAATGAGTTGCGTTCCATTTTGCGCAAAACAAAAATTCCCGCCATTTACGTCACCCACGACCACGCCGAAGCCTTCGCAATTGCAGACCGCATTTTACTTTTGCACGACGGCGAAATTATCCGCGACGGCGCGTCCGCCGACGTTTGGAAAAATCCAAACTCCATTCAAGCCGCAAAAATGTTGGGCGTCAAATCCCCCGGCTCATCTGTAAAGAATGCGCAAAATGGTTTTGCGTAGCGGACGTTCTCTAACGTCCGCGCATGGATTACACATAAGCCAATCCCCTCTCCCTTTGGGAGAGGGCTAGGGTGAGGGCGCATGAAAATCCTAAAGAAAAATCTCGCGGGCGAAACGACGTGGCAATACGAAGGAACGGTTTTGCAGCGCGCCGACAACGCAATCACGCTGGAAGCGTTTTTCAACCGCGACGACATGCCGTTTATGGAAATTATCTTGAAACGCAACGACCGCATGGTAGAAACTTTTTACAGCGACAAATGGCACAACGTCTTTGCGGTTTACGACCGCGACGACGGCAAGTTAAAAGGTTGGTACTGCAACCTCGCCAAGCCCGCCGTGATTGAAAATGATTCCGTCTCTTACGTTGACCTCGCGCTGGATTTATGGGTCGCGGCGGACGGCAAACAAACCGTTTTAGACGAAGACGAAATGGATGAATTAAATTTGGACGACGAACTAAAACAAAAAGTATACGCGAGTCTGCGCGAGTTGCAGGCGCAATTTAATGCAAAAAATCCCCCGCGTTGAACGGAGGATTTTTTTGCGTGATTGTCTAATTATTTGCCGAACGCCTTAATGATGGCGTCGCCATAAACCCAACCGCCAATTCCGACAAAGCAACAACAGCACAATAAGACAACAACGACGACCACGATGATAATCGTGGTGTTGTTCTTGGGGGCTGCGGGGGAAACAGGCATTTCATTCATAATTTCTTCTCCTTGTTAAAAAATGTTTATCTGATTATATCAGGCTGTTTGTTCTTTGCGATACGAAAGCCACCGCGCCAGTAAAATCGAAAAAGCGAGGAGCGCGATGACCATCGCAATCGGCAACACAATGGCGAGAATGGATACGCCTGTCGCGGCAATATCTTCCACGATGGAGACAGGGACGTTGCCCGCTCCGCCCGTTGTCGCCGTAACCATCGGGCGCACGGCGACCGCCTTAACCGCGTGAACGCCTCCCGCGATGAGCAATCCGCACGCCAGCGCCACGACGGGATGAACGTCCGTGATGACTTTTGCGCTTGCCGCAAACGCAATCGCTCCCGCCGCCGGGCGGATGACCGTTTGAATTATATCGTTGACATGATTCACCGCCGGGATTTTATCCGCCAGCATTTCGACGACGACCAAGACGCCCAGAAGAATCAAGATCCAGGGGTTGGCGATTAAATCCCAAGGCTGGCTGAGTTTGAGCGTAGCGGGAAAATAATGCGCCATGATTCCCACCGTCAAGAGGGGAATGTACGCATTCAGTCCCGCGCTGGCGGAAAGCCCAAAAGCGGAAAATACGCCGAGTAAAAGTTGCATTTTCTCTTCTCCTTATGCGCATCATCAAAGCGCAATTATTTCTTGTTCAAAAATTCTTCGGGATCAATCCCTGCTTGCTTCAATATCGCGCGTAAAGTCCCTTCGGGCATATCTCCAGAGTGATTTGGAATTGTCGTGAAACGTCCCGTTGCAGAATTGCGCCAGATTTCATGACTTCCCGCCGCATGGCGATAAATCTCAAAACCAAAGGCGCGAAGTTTTTTGACAATATCTCGATAATGAAAACCAGAAAGCCTTCCCATTTCTTCACCCGACAATTAACGGATAATCAAAACTTTCACTTGCTTGCGGAAGTTCAATGTCTGACTGAGCTTCAAGCAATTTTTGCGCGACGTCGCGAGCAATTTCTAAAGTTTCCGCAATGGTTTTTCCTTGCGCAACAAGTCCCTGTATGTCGTCGGACGTCGCAAGATAAACGCCTTCTGGCAATTTTTCGATATGAATACGCACAATTCGTTCGCCTAAATTAAACATCTGACGCTCCTTAATTATGATTCTATTAGGACTTACGCGGAATTCTCCCTCATCCCGTAATCCCCGGAAATCCGCCCCACGTTCCCGTGAGATTTAAGCGGAACAGATCAATGCTGAGGACCATCAACATAGCGAGGGTGAAGCCCGATAAAAGCGGAAGCCAAAGCTGGCGCGGGCGCTCGAAAGAATTATCCTGCCGCATAATCATGATCCATAAAATGGCGAAGACGATCACAAGCAACGCGAGTACGCTCAACGCGCTAACGTAAGCGACGGGATAAAGGACGACCGGACTGTCCGTGAGAACAAGCAGGTCAAGCGCAATAATCAACGCGACGAGCGCGCCAAACGGTTTCCATTCAAGCGCGGGGCGTTCGTCCAAGTCGCGCCATAAGGTTTGGTTGACGACGGGATACAAAACCGTCGCCAGCGCGATTCCCATGCCGCTTCCCGTGAAGAGACGAAAGACGTTGTTTGGAATATATAAATTTGGGATCGCGTTAAACTTGCCATGCGCGGTCTGCTTAAGCAAATAAAGATACGAGTTGCTGCCGTCAACGCCAAAAGCGAGGAAAAATAAAATCAAAACGGCGATGATTCCGCGCGCCGGGAATTTGCTGCGCTTGCCGCCGACAAAGCCTTGAAAAATCAGCGTCGCGCCCGCCGCGAAAAACTCTCCCGTGCAACGCGCGCACAGCGGAATCTGACGGTCGCCAATGTGAAACGAGCGCGCGTCAATGCGATGACAAACCGCGTAACCGAGCGCGTCCAATTTGCCCAGCGCGCCTTCGGGGGCAATGTACATCCACGCGGCAAAAGCAAAAACCGCCGCAATTGGAACCAGCCATTTGATAAAGAATTGAAAACGAGACATTCGATTGTTGTTCATCGTTTCCATTATAAATGAATTGCCAGAAAGCGTCTCATCGCGTATGATATGGATATTCGCGGTGGAACAAATTGGTAATTTGCCCACGCACAGGAGAAGCGCATCATGAAAAAAATCGGAATCCTCACCGGTGGCGGCGACGCGCCGGGCTTGAACGCGGTGATTCGCGCGGCGGTCAAAACCGCCATCAACGTCTACCGTTGCGAAGTATTGGGAATCAAAAACGGCTACGACGGTTTTATTGATTTAGACGGCATTATTCCATTAGGCATGGCGGAAGTGCGCGGAATTTTGCCGCGCGGCGGAACGATTCTCGGCGCCGCGAATCGCGGCAACCCGTATGCGCGCAAAGTTATCCGCGACGGGCAAGAAATCACGCTGGACGTTTCGGATGAAATCGTCAAAGGAATTAAAAAATTAGGAATGGACGCTTTGCTGGTTCTCGGCGGCGACGGCACGTTGCACATCGCGCATGAGCTTGCCCAAAAAGGCGTCCCCGTCATTGGCGTCCCAAAAACGATTGACAACGACATCGGCGGCACGGAAATCACCTTCGGGTTTGACACCGCGCTCAACATCGCCACCGAAGCGCTGGATCGTTTGCACACCACAGCCGAGTCGCATCATCGCGCGATGGTCTTGGAATTGATGGGACGCGACGCGGGCTTTATCACATTGCAAGCGGGAATTTCAGGCGGCGCGGACGTTATTCTCATTCCTGAAATCCCGTTCAAGTTTGAAAATATTATCGCAAAAGTCCGCGAGCGCGCCGAACATGGCGGCAAGTTTAGCATCCTCGCCGTGTCGGAGGGCGCGACTCCAAAAGGCGGCGCTCAAGTTTTTTCACGCAAAGGCGATGAAATTTATGTGCCGCGTTTGGGCGGAATTGGTCAAACGGTGGCGGAATATATTGACAAGCAAGGCTTCGAATCGCGCGTGACCGTGTTGGGGCATCTGCAACGCGGCGGGACGCCCACCGCGTTTGATCGCTCGCTCGCCACGCGTTACGGCGCGGCGGCGGTTCGCCTCGCCGCGCGCGACGGATTTGATCGCATGGTCGCGTTGCAAGGCGGTAAAATCACCGACATTCCGCTCGAAGAAGCGACCGCCATCCCCAAGCGCGTCAAACTTGACGACGACGCCGTGATCACCGCTCGAAATGTGGGAATTTCGTTTGGAGACGAGTGACATAAAGTCCGTTGAAAAAGGCGCGGGATGCGCTCATATCAAAACAATTTCCTTTTTATTGAATGGGTTGTTCTTTCTGATAAACTTTTGAAAGTTGTTCACATTTAGCATTGAGGTCAGGACTTTCGCTTGTTTCTAAAAAATCGGCGCAAGAGAGCGCCGATTACGCTCAAAAAAATATTTTTAGCGTAGTCAGCGTTCTCTAACGCTGACTGAGCGAAAGTCCTGGAGGTAAATAATCATGATAATTAACTGGCAGGAACTTACAATTGACATGTTCGTCGAGCAATTGCGAACGGTATTCCACCGAACTTATGGGGCGGTTGACAGCGACTTCGAGGGGATTGTCGCATGGAGCGGCAGATTGGCGCTTGAAAATATCGCCAACTCGGACGCGCTCTATCACGACGTTGATCATACGATCATGGTGGCGCTGGCGGGGCAGGCGATTATTGACGGGAAGCATTTGCGCGAGGGCGGCGTGACGCCGCGCGATTGGACGCATTTTATGATCGCGGCGTTATGCCACGACATTGGTTACGTCAAAGGGGTTTGCAAGCATGACACAAAAGACATGTTTGCCACCGGCGTGGGGGACGAAATGGTTTTCATTTCCCCCGAAGGCACCGACGTCGCGCTGACGCCTTATCATGTCAATCGCAGTAAATTATTCGTGCGGGAGCGTTTTGGAACGGGCTTGCTTCACGACGTCACAAAACAACTGGACGCGGAGTTAATCGCTTCTTATATTGAGGTGTCGCGGTTTCCCTCCCCGCCAGGCGAGTTTTATCAAGACACAAAAGGACTGGGCGGATTGGTGCGCGCGGCGGATTTCATCGGGCAGCTGGGCGATCCCGATTATTTACGCAAAGCCCCCGCCTTATACTATGAATTTCAAGAACTGGGGTTGAATGAAAAATTTGGCTATAAAACCCCAAACGACATGCGTCGGAAATACGCTTCGTTTTATTGGAACAACGTCAGCCCCTACATTCAAGACGCGCTCCAATATCTGCGCTTGACCGAAGACGGCAAGCAATGGATTGCGAACATGCACTCGCACGTCTTCGACGCGGAACACGACAATGGCGGGTAAGAGAAGGCTATCTGAATTCTTCAGATGAATTAAGAACTCACCTGACGCGGAATTCTCCCTCATCCCCAGCCCTTCCCCCGCAGGGGAAGGGAGTCCCCTCTCCCTGCGGGAGAGGGCAGGGTGAGGGCGCATAAGGCGAGGATTTAATTGAAAGGAGATTCAACTATGAACAATCCGCGTAAACCAGCGCGCGCCCAAAGTTACGGCGCTAGAAATATGTTGTTTGCTTTGCTCGCGTTGTTTGGCGTCGCGCTGGCGTGCAATTTGCCTCCTAATAATCGAGGGCAGTCGCCCGCTAACGATTTAACCGCTATGGCTTCCGCGAGAACAAAAACTTTCGCTGGGATTGACGTCGCGATAGCCCAAACGCAGACGGCGCTACGGCAACAAGAAGAACAATTGCAGCTCACGGTAACGGCGCTTGCCGCCCAAAATTTTTCTCCAAACAACGCCGCTTGTCAATGGATTGTGGCTGGCATTTGGCAAACGACCTCATCCAACAATTACCATCCCTTTTTTTATATTAAACAGGAAGGCGCAACCCTCAGCGGAATGGCGACCCTTTCCGCGAACGAAGCCGCCCTCGCTGGTTACAGCGGAACGGTTGGAAAGGGAACGGGTTCTGTGGCGGGCAACGTCTTCACGTTCGCCGTCGCTTGGCCCCCGCGCAAATCCAACGGAGAGGCGGTTTCTGAAACGTACACCGGCGCAATCACAGAAGGAAAAATCGAAGGAAAAGTAGGTTCTGAAACTTGGTCGGGAACGGGACCGAGCAAGTGCGTCAACCCGTAACGACTTGTCTAAATTGAATCGCCCTGTCAAAAAATGGCAGGGCGATTTTGCGTTTTATTTCGTCTGATAAACATCGCTTTCAATTTCGGCGTAACGCCTGTTAATAAGAGAAACCGAATAGGTTTTTACATTTTCAATTCTCCAGCGCTTTCTTCAACGCTTGCAAAGTGTCGTTCAATAGTTTCTCGATTTGCGTTTGAAGAAAACTGCCCGCCATTTTGAAGAAACTGCCCGGCTCAACCTCATTGACAAGCGTGACAAAAGTTCCGCCGTCTTCGGTGGCGTGGAAGGAAAATCCGCCGGCGATGGGGAAGGGCGCGGCGACGCCTTTGTATTCGTAGCGCGCGGGCGGCTCCCATGCGGTCACTTCGCATTTCATTTCCAGCGTTTGACCGAGCATCTTCATGGAAACGACATACGTTGCGCCGAGACCGACAGCGCCTTCGCTTAGGGTTTTGGATTCAACGAGTCCAACCATCCATTTCGAGGCGTTATTAAAATCGGAAGCGAAGGCAAAAGCCTGCTCCGGCGCGCAATTTATTTTGATTGTTTTTTCGAGACGCATTTTTATTGTTCTCCTATTCAAAATTTGAAATGAATAAAAATCCGCCCAAAGTTTTTATCGTCTTTTTCGACGCGGTGATACAACTTTTTGATATGTCCCTGATTCAAAAAGCGCAGAACTTTTTTCTTGAGCTGTCCGCTGCCTTTGCCGGGGATGATTTCAACGAGCGCGATTTTCTTTTCAAGCGCTTTTTCCACAATGCGGTTGAGTTCCTTGTCAATTTCGTAGCCGCGATTGTAGATTTCGTGCAGGTCGAGTTTGAGTTTAGCCATGCTTTCCTTTTTAGAGATCGAATTTCGGTAGTGGGTTCAAATAAATGATAACTGCATTCCGCGGTTCAAAACCTCTCACCGCCAAGACGCGGAGGTCGCAGAGGTTTTAAGCGGTTTTCTCCGCGCGCGAAGCGTCTGCGTCTTGGCGGTAATAAAAGCAAACTCTAAATCGCCGCAAATACGGCAAGTCATCATGTACTGAAACCCACTACCCGTAGATGCACGCGCAAGAACAACCGAGCGATGGTCGTCTCCAAGACGACTGTCGCTTTTTAAGTCACCGTCGTTTTTTGCTTGGGATATTTCTCGTAGCGCTTTTCTGCCATCACGCGTTTGATGCGCTCGAAGCCTTCGCGCGTTTCCGCAAAGGATGTGTAGAGCGGCGCGAAGCCGAGGCGGAGATTGTCGGGTTCGCGGAAATCGGGAATGACGTTCATCTCTTCGATTAAGGCGCGATTGATGCGATAGCCTTCGGGATGGCGGACGCTGACGTGCGAGCCGCGCTGGGCAGAATCAAGCGGAGAGCCGAGAGAAAACCCAAACGGGGCAAGCAGCTTCTCGGTCAGGTAGACAGCGTACTCCGTCAGCAAAATGGATTTTGCGCGAATGGCGTCCATGTCCGTTTGCAGAAAAGGCTCGAGGGCGGCTTCCATTGTAAGCAAAGAAAGCATGGATTGCGAACCTGTGAGAAATCGCGTTGCGCCTGAAGCGGGAACGTAATCCAGCCCGAAGGCGAAGGGTTGCATTTGCCCCCACCACCCCCAAATGGGCGACGACATTTTTTCTTGAATGGCTTTGTTGACGTAAAGAAAAGCGGGCGCGCCGGGACCGCCGTTGAGGTATTTATAAGTACAGCCGACGGCGAAGTCCGCGTTGCAATCGTCCAGCGCGATGGGCGTCGCGCCGACGGAATGACTCAAGTCCCATAAAACCAGCGCGCCTGTGCGATGCGCCTTTGCGGTGATTTGTTGCATGTCGTAAAGATAGCCGCTTTTGAAAAGAACGTGCGAAAACGTGACGAGCGCGGTATCTGCGTTGATCGCTTCCGCAAGCGCGTCGAGGTTGGGGGCGAGGTCGTTGTCGGCGCCAAGGCGAATAATCTCGTGGCGATTTCCCAACAGGTTGACGCAACCTTGCAGGATATATAAATCCGACGGGAAGTTCATGGCGTCGGTGACGATGCGTTTTTTTTGCGGTTGATGCGCGAGCGCCGCCATCGCCAATTTAAACAAATTGATGGAGACGTCGTCGCTCACGATAACCTGTCCATCCGCCGCGCCGATTAATTTTGCGATCTTATTGCCAACGCGGACAGGCGCGTCCCACCAGCCTTTATTCCAGCCGCGCACCAAATTCTTGCCCCATTCTTCATCCACAATTTGTCGGGCGCGTTCAACGGCGCTTTTTGGCAAACGACCCAGCGAGTTGCCGTCGAGATAAATGAGATCGGGTTCGGCAATGACAAAAGCCTCGCGAAACGAAGCCAGTTTGTCCTGCGCGTCAAGCTGCAACGCGTATGCGGGGGAGGTTTGAAAGTTGTTGTTCAATTTGGGTTCTCCGCTCTTCAACTTCTTTTTTTCAACCACTCGATTTGCGCAAGTTCGGCGACGGCTTCAAACTCGGGGTCGCCCGTCATAATAATGCCGTTGATTTTTTGCGCGGCGACGACGACAAAGGCGTCCGCGTAGGAAAGCAAATGATTGGCTTTGATGTGCGCGGCGGCGAACACGGTTTCATTATCTGCGGGGAGAATTTCAATGGGCAGAGTTTGAATTAACGACAAAATGTCCTGCGCGCTGTCCAACCCTTTATTTCTTTCGATGTTGTATAAAACTTCGCCAATGTTGATGATGGACATAGAAACATGACATTTGTTTTCATTCGCGTCGCTTAATACTTTCTTTACGCTTTCGGCGGCGGGCTCGCCTTGTATATAAGCCATGAACGCGAAGGCGTCTAAAATGTAAATTGGCAAGTTAGTCATTGAGAAATCTCTCTTCTCTTTTCTTCTCAAATTCGCGGTCTTTTTTTAACGCGTCAAGTAAAGAATCGCCGCCCTTTAGCAATCCGTACCCGTGTTGAATCGGGTCTTCAGGAACAGGCACAAGCGCCAACACGCCGCCGTAATCTACAATGGATATTTTAGAACCAGCCGTTAGATTATATTTTTTTCGCATTTCGGCGGGGATGGTTACCCAACCTTTGCTGGAAACGGTGAGAATCAAACAATACTCGCCTTTCGTTTTCTTCGGGCTAATAAAACGATTCGGCTTGGCTTGTTCGTAATTCAGGCGATACGCTTGCGTCGTTTCGGCGATTTTGCGGGGTTTTGCGGCGGATGTTTTTTTCATAGGTTTTCTTCCTTACTCCTAATTATATCCCCAAAAATTTTGGCTTGTTAAAAACCCAAATCTCAATTTACCAATTACCAATTCCTAATTACCTCTTTTCCCCCCACCCCTCCACATACGACAAACTCTGATGCCGAAAATAAGTATTGTACAATTCCGCGTAATGTCCGCCTTGATTTAATAAGCCTTCGTGAGCGCCTTGCTCGATAATCGCGCCTTTTTGCATGACGACGATTCGATCGGCGGCTTTGACGGTGGAGAGGCGATGCGCGATGAGGATGCTGGTGGTATTTTTCAAAATGAGATTCAGCGCCTGTTGAATTTGCCATTCGGTGAACGGGTCAATGCTGGCGGTGGCTTCGTCCAAGATGAAGACGGCGGGATTTTGCGCGAGGACACGCATCAGCGCGACAAGTTGACGCTGTCCCATCGAGAGTCTGTTTCCGCGCTCGCCGACTTCGGTGCGCAAACCGTCGGGCAGAGTCTCCAGCCATTCGCCGTCGCCGATTTTTTTGGCGAGATGTAAAGCCTCCGCTTCAGGAACGTCGGGCGCAGCGTAGCGGATGTTATCCATGACCGTGCCTGAAAACAAAAACGGAACTTGCGAAACGATTCCCAACTGACGGCGATATTGATTCAAATCAAAGGCGCGGACGTCGCGCCCGTCCACAAGCAAACGCCCCTGCTGATATTCGTAGAAACGCGCAATCAACTTCGCAATCGAAGATTTCCCCGCGCCCGTATGACCAACCAGCGCCAGCGTCTCGCCCGCCGCAATCGTCAAGTTGAAATCGCGCAGGACGGGTTCTTTATCCACATAGCCGAAAGAAAAATTTTCAAATTGAATCTCGCCGCGCAAACGCGGAACGTCCTGCTTCTCGATTTGCACCACATTCGGGTCGGCGTCAATCAACGCGAAGACGCGCTCCGCCGCCGACAAGCCCGATTGAATCTGCGCCCAAAACGCGGTGAGATTGAGAACGGGGAAAAAGAATTGGTCTAAACTCATTACGAAGAGATACCACGCGCCCACCGTGACCATGCCCGCCTTCACGCTCATCCCGCCGACGTAAATCAACACGCCGACGAAAATTCCCGATAGCGCGTTGAGCGTGGGGAAGACCAATGACAAGACAAATCCGCGTTGAATGTTGACGCGATACGATTGTTGATTCGATTCGTCAAACGACGCGAAGACGCTTTCTTCCTGCCTGAAATTTTTCGCGATGGCGATGCCGCTGATAGTCTCTTTGATGGCGGCGTTGACGTCGGACATGGCTTTCATGCCGCGCTTGGTGACTCTCCGCGCCAACGCGCGAAAGCCCATCGCCGCGCCGAAGATGGCGGGGAGAAAAGTAAACAGCAACGCCGCCAAACGCCACTCCGTGCGAAAAAGAAACGCGCCGAGAATAATCGTTTGCATCATTTGCGAAGCGACTTCGGCGATGATGACAACGAGTTCGCCAAAATCTTTTGTGTCGGAAGTAATGCGTGAGACGATTCTGCCCGACGAAAATTGATCGTAAAACGAGAGGTCATGTTCGGCGGCGGCGCGAAACGCGCGCGTCCGCAAATCGAGGACGACGTCGCCGACAGCGCGCACGGTCAAAGCGCGCCGCGCCCAATTCAATCCCCACAGCGCGAATCCAATCGCCATGAGCGCAACGCCCACCCAAGCGATTTCCGTCAGCGTGGGAATCGCGCTCAATAAATCCACCATGTAGCTGACGAGAATCGGCAACGCCGCGCCAATCAGCGCGAGGAAAATTATTAGGATGGATGAAAGAACCAACCGCGTAGTTTGCGCGCGAAAATAATCCGCGATGCGTCGCGTGAGGATGCGGTCAGTATATTGACGATCGTATTTTTCGTCTTCAAGTCCGGCGAAGAAAGACATAAGATTTTGGGTTTATGATTTTGGATTTACGATTTGCGCTAGTTTTTCTTCGACAGCTTTGAAGAACTCGTCCGCCGAATTTAATATTTCCGTCGCCGTCTCGCGGTCTATTTTTGACATATCGCGGTAGTCGCCTTCCTGTCTGGATTCAAAAGCGGCGCGAATTAATTTGCTCATTTCTTTGGGGAACGCTTGTGTTTTGATGAAATATTCGTTAAAGAACGAAAGCGCTCCTTGATGTTTTGAAGCGTCTTTGTCTATCGAAACCAGCAAAGCCAATACCGCGTAAAACATGGAATAATAAGCGCGATTGACAATACTCATCGGCGAACGCTCCAAGTCATACAAAGCGCGCGCGTCTTTTAAAACCTCTCTGGCTTGGTCAAGGCGATATTGAATTAATGTCTTTTTATCTATGCGGTCTTTGCTCATGCGGACGCCCCTTCTCTTTTTACGGCTTTATAAAAAGGAGAAATAGCATAGCGCCGCATTTCGCTTCTGGTTGTTGGAAACGTCGAGATGATTTTCCCCGCGTCAAAACCGACTTCCCACGCGACGTTGGAAACTAATTTGCGCGTTTGCCTATCTGTTGAAGGCAAAATCACCAGCAAGTCAATATCGGAGTATTTCGTTGCGTCGCCGCGCGCTTGTGAGCCGAACATAATCACCTTGACGGGTTTGCCCAATTCTTTCGTCAAGCGGATGCGAACTTCTTTAGCAAGTTTGAGAGCGCGAACTCTCGGACGGAATTTTTTCATAAAAAATTATACTCTTCGCCGTTCACTCAGTTTGAGACAATTTGGCTTCCGTCGTTTTGACAAACTCTTCCGCAAATTTCAGGATTTGTTCGGCTTCTTCCATGCCAATGTTGAAGTTGTCTTCGTAATCGCTCATTTGCCGAACGTCAAACGCCTTGCGGAGCATTTTGCCCATTTCAACAGGCAGGATTTTTGTTTTGATAAATTTTTCGTTGAATAACGCCAACACGCCCGTATGCTTTGAGGTTTCTTGATTCACCGACGCGAGTAGGGCTAACGCGGCGTAGAACATCGCGTAATAAGCCCGATTAACAATGCTTGCCGCGCTACTGTCCGCCTTCTTCAAATTATGGGCGTCGCGCAGGGTATCGCGGGCGCGTTCCATGCGATGTTGAATTAAAGCGCGTTTGTAATTCTTATCGCTCATGCGACCACTCCTTCTTTTTTTATTGCGCGATACAGCGGCAAAAAACCATATTGCGTGACATGTTTTTTCGTCGCGGGAATCGCGGAAATAATTTTTCCCGCCTCAAATCCCACTTCCCAAACGACATTTGAAATTAGGTTGCGAGTTTGCAAATTAGTCGTCGGCGCAATCACCAGCAAATCAATATCGGAGTATTTTTTCGCGTCGCCGCGCGCTTGTGAGCCGAACATAATCACCTTGACGGGTTTGCCCAATTCTTTCGTCAAGCGGATGCGAACTTCTTTAGCAAGTTTGAGAGCGCGAACTCTCGGACGGAATTTCTTCATGCCGTGATTATACCCTTGCCCTCATCCCCAGCCCTTCTCCCAGTGGGAGAAGGGAGTCTGATGCCCTCTCCCGTTGGGAGAGGGTTATTCCCTAAAAATTCGCGCGTACGCTTCGGAGGTTTGCATTAATTCGTCATGCGTTCCGATGGCGGCGATGCGTCCTTTGCGGAGGACGATGATTAAATCCGCCCAGCGAATTTGCGAGAGGCGATGCGTGATGATGAAGGTCGTGCGTCCTTGCGCGGCGTTAGCGATGGCGCGTTGGATTTTATCTTCGGTGGCGGAATCAATCGCGGAGGTGGAATCATCCAGCACGAGGATGCGCGGGTCGGTGAGGAAGGCGCGAGCGAGGGCGATGCGTTGGCGCTGTCCGCCTGAAAGAGTCACGCCGCGCTCGCCGACGACGGTAGCGTACATTTTGTCAAATTCAAGAATGAAGTCGTGCGCTTGCGCGGCGATGGACGAGGCGATAATCTCCGCTTGAGTCGCGTCGGGTTTGCCGAAAGCGATATTGTCGTTCAACGAGCGCGAAAATAAAAAGATATCCTGTTCGATAATGGAAATTTGCGAGCGCAACGCCGCAAGATTCCATTCACGCGCGTCTACGCCGTCAATCAATACTTGACCTGACGCCGCGTCGTAGGTGCGATTAATTAACTTGACCAGCGACGTCTTACCCGCGCCCGTTTGCCCGACGATGGCGACGGTTTGCCCTTGCTTGACTTTGAAAGAAATATTTTCAATGACTCCCTCACCCTGCCCTCTCCCAGAGGGAGAGGGGTATTTGAAGGAGACGCCGCGAAACTCGACTTCGCCGCGAATGTTTGAGGTCAAGCCTGATGCGTTTTGATCCAAATTTGATTCGCGGTTGATGAGTTCCAAAATTCGACGCGCGCTTGAAAGTCCCGATGAAATTTGCGAATACGCCCAAGTGGAAGTGAAGGTTGGAAATTCCAACAAACGCAACAGCCCAAAATACGCGACCACCGCGCCGAGATCAATCGCGCCCACGCGAAAAAGCAAAAGCGCGTGGACTAATCCGCCCGCGTACGCCGCGCCGAGAATCAACATGGAAACATATCGCGCTTCGAGGTCGCCTTGCAACACGAAGGTATCGCGTACGCGCCGCGCATTGACGACGAAGCGATCTACCTCCGCGCCCTCTTGCGCCGCGCCCTTCATCACCTCCACGCCGTCAAGCGACTCGGAGAGATGCGTATTCATCTCGCCAAAGTTCGCGCGGATTTCATCGGTGATGGGTTCAAGCGTTTTGAGATACCGCGCCAACGCGACAAAATAAATGATGGTAAAAATCGTCGGCGTGAGCAACAGCGCAACGTGATAACGCGGCGCGGCAAAGAACGGCATAATCAAAAACATGAACGAACCCAGCACAAGATTGACGCCGGGACTGAACATATAATTGATCTCGCGCACGTCGTTGGTCGCGCGCGCCATTGTGTCGCCGACGGGTTGCAGGTTGTGAAAGGTCATGCTCTTGCCGAGCAACGACAGATACAACTCGTCGCGGATGTCGCGCTCCAGATGTTGCGCCATAAGCTCCGCGCCGAAGTTGCGCCCCAGTTGCAACACGCCGCGAATGATTTGCGAAACGCCAATCGTAATTGCCAGCGGCAACAACACGGATGTATCGGGCGTGGGCTTTATCATCGCGTTGAAAGCTTCGCCCGTCAGCACGGGAACATACGCAGCGAGCGCGGCGTTGCCAATCGCGCCGACAAGCATCATCAGCAAAATCCACCAATAGGGGCGGGCGTGGGAGAGTATCCAGCGAATCGGCGCAGTGCGGTTGTAGATATTTTTGCGGTGCAGGGTGAATTCGGCGGGGCGGGAGGGCATGAGAAAATTGTACCAGAATGAAAAAGAGGAAAGAAAAAGCGAACTTCGAGCGAAGTCGCTTTACTTGTCTCCAAGACTATTTGCTTACAAATGGAGGCAGTCACATCCGTAAATACACGCACGTCATAATCGTAAAATCCGCCGCTAGATGACCCAGCGCGGACGCCAGCAAACCTTCGTCCTCGCGGCGGACTTGCCTCCAAAACCAGCCCACTAAAACCAGTGTGACGACGGCAAACGCAACGGCGAGCGGATGCGTCTTTCGCCACAAAATCAACGCATGATAACCCGCATAGGCAAAGTCGCTGGCGCGCAATTCTTTTGCGTCGCTGCCCAGATAGGCGCGCCAAAAATATTCTTCGATAAATGGATTGACCAGCGAAAAATAGACGCTGAACGCAAACCATGACGATGAATTCAAGCCAATGGCTTCAAGCTGAGCGCGGAGATTGTCGGCGACCCCAAAGAGATCCCAGAAAAAATATAAAACAATTCCGCTGCTGCCGCAAAAGAGCGCGCTTGCGAAAATCCATTTTGGATGTTTGCTTTTGAAAAGAACGCCGACGGGAATGTTGGGGCGCGCAACCGCCAGCGCGAATAGAAGCGCAAAATGAAACCCAATCAACGCGACCCATGCGTTTTGGAATAAAAATAAGCCCGCCCAGATTGCAAGATAAGGCAGGATGGGGGCAAGCCATTTTTTGTTCATATTTTTTGCTTGAAATTATTTCCAAAAGGCAATAACGTCAAACTCAATGAGTTCTTTTTTGGAATTGCGCTTCCGAATAGGGCGACATTCAATATGATGAAAACCCAATTCCTTGAGCATTTCGGCATATAGCAGTTCCGTTGAAACGAGAGAACTGTAAAATGTGGAATTGCCGACGATGTAATGAATCTCTGCGCCTTCTGCAAGCACGAGAGACAATCCTTTAAAATGCGCCCACATATCGTCAAAATATTTTGCCACATAGGTCGAAAGCACGACGCCGTTTTTATTATCCGCGTGGGATATTTTATCCAGCGCATCGGCTAATTGTTTGCTTTTAAATTGTTCTATCGGACGCTCCCAAGCGCTTAATCGGCTGGTGGCAATTCCCCAAGTTCCGCCAATGGTCTGCCAGTCTAATTCGCCCGCGTCCCTGCCGTTTGTTAAAAAGTCAAGCCAATACATGTAAGGGCGCAACTCGCGAATATACGACATTCGATTGGCGTAAGGCGGGGAGGTGATGACAAGGTCAAATTTTCCCGCGACGACGTCGGCGGGATTTCTTGAATCCCCCAACAACACCGCGCCTATGCCGGCAGGGTTTTGACTTGCGCCGTCAATTACAAAACGGGCGTCGTCTGCAAAATCGCCGGTCATGTCTACTTCAAAATCTATTTTAAGTTGTCCCTCGTCCTTGAAAGACATAGATTGATGATTAAACGCCGCGTTCGATAATTTCATCAACGTCCTGCAAAACGCAACCATTAATAGAGCGCGCTCCACAGAGCGTTCTTTTGTCGTTTCCGCAATCGCGGCTTTAAGACAACATAGAAAATTAAGCTCTTTTGGATTCCACCAGCGTTCAATATTGTGAAGCGGCGGTTCGGACGCGGGCGCAACGCCTTGTCGTTTGATTAAATCAATGGTCGCGGCGCAAGCGGCGCGCGCCGACGCGATTTCAGCGGAAGAATACGTTGCGGTTTTTGCTCGCCCAAGCCAAACCAAAAAAGGATTGAGGTCTATCGTGACGCCTTCGCGTCCATGATACGCCGCGCTTAGGGCGGTCGTTCCCGTTCCGCAAAACGGGTCTAAAATTCGCTTGGCTTGATCGTGTTGAACAATTAAATCCTCGACAATTTTCAACGAGTACGCGGGCGTCAGCCGCAACCAACCATGCCGTCCTGTCTTCGCGTTAAATTTATAAGTGAAATCCGCTCTTTGACGAAGGGCTTCGCGTTCAACAACCGCTTCCATTAACTTGCCTCCATGGTCAGCAAAGCTTTTAATACGCTCGTAATTTCCGCGCGAAGAACTTTGCGGTTGCGTTTGAAGAACGCGGCAAGGTCGTAGCCGACGACGTCGCGCATAAAATCATAAGTGGAGATCAACGGATTATTCTCGCCCTCTAGCCCAATCAACGCCGCCCATTTTTCGGATTGATAGCGAAGCAAAATATCGCCGTCAATTTGCGTGGATAAAATTACGGCGCACGGCAAGTAAGCTCGTGTGTATGCTGTGGCGGCGTTGGCGATATCCGCGTTTTGTCTTTTTGAATCTTTGCTTTTATATCCTTGACGAATTTCAAAAATCGTCCCTGTCAATGTCGAGAAAACGTTTGCGTCAACCCCAAGCAAATTAGCGGAATCTTTCATCCAGTTGTGAAAACGGTTTCGTTTTGTTTTGTCGCTAATTTTGTCGAGCGGAACGCGCCCGTCAAGGTAGAGCGTTCGCGTTTTTCCGCTGGGAAGCAAAACGTTGTAAGACCATTTGACGTCGTCTTCGGATAATCCCAGCGCGTCTTTCATGGCGCTTCGGAAAAATTTTTCGCCCCCAATGCCGATTTGCCTGTAAATGCTGGTCATGCCGCCCGCCGCTTTATGCGCGGCGTACATCATTGGATGATCCAACCCCAGCCATTTATAAAAAGGATCGCTTCGATAAATCTTTTGGAATTGCGCTAAACTCAACCCGTCAGAATTTGCCCCTTTTCCAAATTTTGGCTTGTAGCTGGCGCATACTCGGATGGGATTCAAAAGAAGGTCAAGGTAGGCTTTATCGTATTGTTTCAATGACAAAATTCCTGAGTTAACTCACTTCAGTAACGACCGTCTGTTTTGCGCCGGCGGAGATTAATGCCTGCGCAACCGTCTCCGCGTCGGATGAATTGACGAGCGCGATCATGTTGCCGCCGCGTCCGCCGCCGCTGAGCTTTGCGCCCAAGGCGCCGGCGTTGCGCGCGACTTCCGTCAAGCGATCCAACTCGATGGATGAAACGGTCATTTGTTGCAAGAGGGCATGGTTTTGATTCATCAATTCGCCGAGTACTTCGGGTCTGCCGCTTTCGATGGAACGGCGCGCAATTAATGAAAGTTGCGCAATTTCGTTGAATATGCTTTCAAAATCACTGGAGTTTTTTAACCATAAACGGCGCACGTCGCCGACGGTTTCTTTGGTGGGCGCGGGGACGCCCGTGTCGCCGATGACGATGGTAAACGGTTTGCCGACTTTGAAGGTTTCGCCGGGCTTGCCTTTGATAAAGTACACGGGTTTGGCGTAAGCGATGACGGTGTTGTCAATTCCCGAAGGCGTGCCGTGATGCAACTTCTCAATCTCATAGACCAGCTCGTTGACCTGTTCATTGGAAAAGGAACGCTCGACATGCAACGCCAACGCGCGAATCAACGCGACGGAAACCGCCGCGCCCGAACCGAGTCCCGCCGCGACGGGGATGGTGGACGCGATGTTGATTTCGAGTCCGCTGGCGGGAACGGGAATTCCCAGCGTCGCAAATAAATTCAGAATAACAGCGGCAACTGGATGGTCGGGAGGGAGCGCGTCTAACTCGGCGTGGAGGTTAATCTTCGGGGCGTTGATTAAAATCCCGGCGCGCGGCGAATCCACCACCTCGACTTCCACTTGAACTTGCGCGACGGGAACGGCAAGCGCGGGGCGACCATACACAACCGCGTGTTCGCCAAAGAGAATGATTTTGCCGGGGGCGGATGATTTCATGATAAATAAAAGATGGCTAAAACCGCCGCTCCCCAAAGGAGCATTGCGATTTGAAACGGACGGTCTGACAACAAAATTTCTTCGGGCGCGCCGCCCGCGTGTTTAACTTCGATGAGATAAAGATAGCGGAAGACGGCGTAGACGACAAAGGGAATGGTGAGCATCATGCTGTGATTTTGGGGGACGTTGGGCGCGGAGAAAGTGTAGAGCGAATAGGCAATGATGGTTGTGCCTGAAACAATCATAATGTATTGGTCGAGAAGCGGGAGGGTGTAACCGTCGAACACTTTGCGATGCGAGCCTGCGCTACCCGCCAGCAAGGCAAGCTCGGCGCGACGCTTGCCAAAGCCGAGAAAGAGCGAAAGCAGAGTCATCACGACGTACAGCCAAGGCGAGAATCTTTCGACTTGAATTAACGTCACGCCCACGTGAACGCGCAAGACGAAGCCCGCCGCAATGATAAGCACGTCTATGATGGGGATATGCTTGAGCCATTTTGAATACGCTAGATTAATCAGGAAGTACGCGATTAACACGGCTTCCAATTTCGGCGCAAGAAAGTATCCGCCGCCAAACGTAAGCGCCATCAGCAAAATGCCCGCAGTCCACGCGGCGCTGACGGAAAGTTTGCCCGCCGCGATGGGACGGTTTTTCTTTTCGGGATGCTGGCGATCCGCTTCGACGTCGGCGACGTCGTTGAAAATATATACGCTGGAAGAAATTAGGCAAAATAACGCAAACCCCGCCAGCGTCCGCGAAAACGATTCAACGTTCAAAAGTTGTTTATCGAATACCAGCGCGGCAAAAATAAAAACGTTCTTTGACCATTGGCGCGGACGCATTGTTTTCAAAAGAGCGATTAACATAAGTCTATTTTACCTGATACAATATTTTTATGCCTAAAATTCGGTTAGACGTTTTGCTGGTGGAGCGCGGATTAGCCGACTCGCGCGCGAAAGCGCAAGCCTTAATTATGGCGGGACAAGTGCGCGTGAACGATCAAATCGCCCTCAAAGCGGGTTCGACAACCCCAAGCAATTCCACGCTGACCGTTGACGCGGGTCCGCGCTTCGTGTCGCGCGGCGGCGAAAAGCTGGACGCCGCGTTGGATATTTTCAAAATCGCCGTCAAAGGATTTGTCTGCGCGGACGTCGGCGCGTCCACCGGCGGATTCACCGATTGCCTGTTGCAACGCGGCGCGGAAAAAGTTTACGCGATTGACGTGGGCAAAGGAATTCTGCATTGGAAGTTAAGAAATTACGCGCGCGTCGTCGTGATGGAAAAGACCAACGCGCGATTCGTGGAGGCGCTACCCGAGCCGATTTCATTGGCGACCATTGACGCTTCTTTTATCTCGTTGAAAATTTTATTGCCCGCGGTAAAAAGATGGTTTGACCTTTTGCCTTCCTTCGACGCTGAAAAGACGAAAGAGGAAAGAAGCATTATCGCTCTGATTAAGCCCCAATTTGAAGCGGGAAGAAAAGACGTTTCGCGCGGCGACGGCGTCATCCGCGACCCTGAGATTCATAAGCAAGTTTTATTGGATACGCTCTCGTTCGCAAAAAATCAAGGCTTGGGTTTGCGCGGATTAATTAAGTCGCCGTTGTTGGGACCGAAGGGAAACGCGGAATTTTTAGTTTGGCTGAATGTTGACGAGGAAGGAATGTCGGTTGAGGAATTAATGACGCAGGTGGGAATGAATGAAGAGAATAGCGAGTAGAGAAAAAAAAACGTCTGCCTCAGTTTGGGTATTAGCCCACTTATAACGTGGTCGTGAAGCCCATTGTTTCGCCAGTTGTAGCATGGCGGCGGAAGGTCTCCCTCAAGTTCGATTATCCCCCCGTTCTACTTCTCTCTGCCAACCATCTTGCCACGTCGCGCACGGCGTCGCGGCGGGTTCGGTTGAACGTCCCTTCGGAGATGTACAACCGCGCCATGATTTCGCGGTTGGGGACGTCTTTCACATAAGCGTCGTGTAAAACGGCGTAGTTGTACCAAGCGCGCGGAAGCGCCTCCTCGGGGCGCGTTCCGCTTGGGCGCAAAGACTCAATCGCCTCGCGCAGAATCCGTTGCGTTTGTTTTCCGCGCTCAAAGCGCGATTTGTCCGCCGCGCCGATAAAATCCGCCAGCGGGGATTGCGCCAGCGCCAGCGCGTCGGAAAATTTTCGCAAGCCGTCCTCCACCGTTTTGATAAACTCCGCTTTGGGGTTGGACGCCAACGCCTCCAGCATCTCGTCCACGACGGAATTCATCTCGGTCGCCAGCGACTTGGATTCATCCGCCAACTGGCGTATTTGCGCGTTGGCTTGCGGTTGCAAGTTTGCGATTGAAATCATCGTGCCGACGCGGTTGGCGAATTCGGCGAATAGTTCCAAGTCGCCCGCTGAATAATCCAACTTCGCGCTTGGCTCGCCAATGCCAACCAACGCGATTTGCGTCTGCCCCTCGTACACGCAGGAAACCCAGACGATGTTGGGAATGCGCCCGTCGGCGCGGGATACGTCCTCATCGGCGGCGAACTCGGCGGAAATTTCGGCGCCGATGGAGAGCGCGTTTTGGGACGCCGTCACAACCATTTTTTCATCCCGGCGCACGGCAATCAAACCTGCGTTGGCGCTCAAGGTTTTCAGCGCCGCCTGCAACCCCTCTTGCAAGCGCGGAAGCGTTTGGAAATTTTCGTCGTTCGATTTTTTGTTTTCGATTAAGTAAAGTTGTTTCCTAAAATCGCCTTCAGCGCGAAGGCGCGCGCGCTCTAAAAATTCTCGGCTGAGGTCGTAAATCGAAAGGGCGGCGACGACAAACGCCGCAATGTATCCGAACGCGGCGATGGGCGCGCCGAGGCTATAACCGACCCACAGACAAAGCGCCACTACGCCAAGCATGGTCAAGCCGGTGACTGGAAAATCATAAAGCGTCGCGCGCCGTTTGATTAAACTTTGATTCCGCGCGACCGACGCGCCCATCAAAATAATTCCGCAAAAAACCAGCGCGTCTCCGATGATTCGGGGCGCGGGCGGTTCGGGAATCATAAACGCGAGGATGACATATACAAACGTCAGGGGGAGCAACAGCGAATCGAACAGAAAATATTTTCCTTGTTCCTTGAAGCGCGATTTTTCTTCCACCCATAAATTGAAAATCGCCCCCAGCAAAGCCGCGATTTTCACGAAGCCGTAAAACGCGAATATAAAACCGCTCCCCGCGTAAACGCCGTATAAGACGTCTTTGACGCCCCGAAAGAGGTCGCTTTTTGCGGTCAAGATCAGGAACGCCGCCGTCAAGCACAGCGCGTAAATGCCGATTCCCTTTTTGCGAAACTTGCCTTGATTGCGCAACGAGAGAAGCTGAAAGGTCGCGCTATACCAGCTCGCAAATCCAATAATGAGCAAGAGCGCGCGCCATTGGGTTGCGTCTGGGTTTTGAATAAAAAAACTATTGTATGTCCCCAAAAAGAAAACGGATAACGCCAGCAACGCGAGGCAGGCGCGCATTGTGACGCGGTTGGGAAACCCTCGCGCGAAAAGATAAAAAGCCATCCACAACGCGGAAGTCATTGAAACCAGATTAACGATGAGCGTAAGAGACGCAAGCATAGCGAGGTATTTTTCTCAATTCGCAGTATAGCGCAAAACCTGAAAATTAAACTGTCAGATTATAAAAAATCAAGCGTTTACGCTTCAACAAGCGGTAGAATTGCAACAATGGAAGTCTCCGCGAAACTGCAAGGCGTCCTCGCCACGCTGCCGACTAAGCCCGGCTGTTATATTTATCGCAACGCCGAAGGGACGATCATTTACGTCGGCAAAGCGATTAGCATAAAGAACCGCGTACGGTCATATTTCCACGCGGATTCCAGCCATGACGCGAAGACGCGCCGCCTTGTCCGCGAAATTGCGGACATCGAGTGGATTGTCGTCGGCTCGGAACTCGAAGCGCTGATTCTTGAGATGAATCTCATCAAGAAGCATCGCCCGAAATACAATATCCGCCTCAAAGACGATCGGCGTTATCCCTACATAAAAATTCATTGGGGCGAAGCGTTTCCCAAAGTCACCGTCACGCGGGAAATGACGGAAGACGGCTCGCGCTATTTTGGTCCCTACACTTCCGCGTGGGCGGTGTATCAAACGCTGGAAGCGCTCCGCCGAATTTTTCCCTATCTCACTTGTGACCGCGAAATTACGGGGCTGGATAAACGCGCCTGTCTTTATTTGGATATCAAGTTATGCAACGCCCCCTGCATCGGCGCGATTGACCAAGCGGGTTATCGTCAAATGATTTCCGATTTGATGGAATTTCTCGGCGGGCATAGCGAAGATATTATTATTCATCTTGAATCGCAAATGCAAAAAGCCGCCGACGAATTGCGCTTTGAAAAAGCCGCCGCGTTGCGCGATCAACTCAAAGCGTTGCAATCTATTATCGAACGACAAAAAATTATCTTCGCCGCCGATTACAAAGACTCGGACGTTCTCGCTATGGCGCGCAGCGACGGCGAGGCTTGCGTGCAAATCTTTTTTATTCGCGGCGGCAAGTTGATTGGGCGCGAGTATTTCATCCTCGAAGGCACGGAAGACGTCGCCGAGGCCGAAGTGATGGCGGAGTTTGTCAAGCAGTTTTACACCGAAGCGGCAAACGTCCCCGAGCAAGTGATGTTGCCGCAAGAGATTGAAATTGAAGAAGCGCGAATTATTAGTCAATGGTTGAAGTCCAAGCGCGGCGGCGAGAAGATGGAATTCTTTGTGCCGAAGGACAGGCAGTCGCATGACCTCGTTCAAATGGCGGCGGAGAATGCGACGGAAACTTTGCAAGCTCTCCGCGCGCAATGGCAGGCGGATGCGCACAAGCAGGAGCAAGCGCTCGCCGAGTTGCAAGCCGCGCTGAATTTATCCGCGCCGCCGAATCGCATCGAATGTTACGACGTCAGTCACACGCAGGGCGTCGCCACCGTCGGCGCGATGGTCGTCTTTGAGCGAGGCACGCCCGCGAAGAATCTATATCGCAAGTTCAACATCGAAGGCGCGGGAGTCGGCATGCCCGATGATTTCGCTTCGATGGAAGAAATGCTGACGCGGCGCTTTCGACGATGGAAAGGCGCTCAGGAAACGGAATCAACTCCAGGTCAAAAAAAGGACGCGTCGTTTTCCTTCCTGCCCGACCTTGTGATTATTGACGGCGGCAAGGGACAACTCAGTCGCGTCGTGAAAGTCCTCGAAGATTTTGAGTTGCTGGATAAAGTTCCCGTCGTTGGGCTTGCGAAACGCGAAGAAGAAATTTTCTTCCCGCACAAAAGCGAACCGCTATTATTGCCGCGTCATTCGCAGGGACTGTATCTCGTGCAGCGCATCCGCGACGAAGCGCATCGTTTTGGGATTACCGCGCATCGCAAAAAACGCACAAAGTTGGGGCTGGCTTCGCAGTTGGATTCCATCCCCAATATTGGACCTTCGCGGCGAAAGTCGCTCTTGAAACATTTCGGTTCTATGGATAAGATTAGAGAAGCCAGCGTCGCGGAACTCGCCGCCGTCAAAGGCATGAGCGTCGCCGCGGCGGAGTCGGTCAAGGCGCATTTGGAATAAGGAGTAAGTATGATTACAGAAACAGCGGAAAGCGAAGTAGTTTTATCTAAAGGGGCGTATAACATTTTGCATAAACTAACGGGAGAATCTCGCCCAGAGGTTGCGCTATGGCTTGCCATCAAAGATCTAGTGCGGTTGAGCGTGAAGGAAACTCAAGAACAAATTACGGTTTTTGAAAAAAAATACGATATGAATTACGCCGAATTTGAAGCGGCATGGAAAGACGGCAGAATTAAAGACCCCTATTCTTACCCTGTGGAGCAAGATTATATGCAATGGGAAACCGCGCTGGCGGAACTTAAACTGCTTGAGGAAATTAAAGAATGGCTGGTTTAAGTATGGATGATTTTGAACGGCAATTACGAGAAGTTTGTTCAAAATCGCCTATCGTGAAAAACGTCGCCTTGTTTTCCGCGACAAAGAAATCCAAACTTTGGCGAGTTATCTTGAAAGACGATTCAAACGTAGAGATAGACGTTGCTTTCATAGACGCATATTACAGCGCCATTGTTGGCAAAACGACTTTTGCTCATATCCAAAATAAACAAAGAGTCTTCGGCGCGGATAACGCGGGCGGCAGGTGGCATTGGCATCCCTACGAAGACCCGCAACGCCACGATTTTATAAATGGCGAAATTTCCTTTGCTGAATTTCTCAAACGCGTGGAAGAGAAGATAACAATGGATAAAGCATGACCGTCGCCGCGGCGGAGTCGGTCAAGGCGCATTTGGAATAGGAGTGAAAATGTTAGTAGAAACCGTTGTTCTTCCGAAAGGAACTCATAATATTTTACAAAGATTAACAGGGCAATCGCGTCCCGATATTGCGTTATCGCTTGCGATCAAAGAACTTGTGCGCTTAATTACGAAAGAAGCGAAAGAGCAGATCTCGTTTTTTGAAAATAAATACGGCATGAATTACGCCGAATTTGAAAAAGCCTGCGACGACGGCAGAATCAAAGACCCGTTTTCTTATGAAGTGGAAAAAGACGATTTTGAATGGGAAGCCGCCATTACAGACCTTGCCTCGTTAGAGGAGATGTCGCAATGGCTGGTATGAGCGTCGAGAAATTTGCGGCAAACGTTATAGCGATTTGTTCAAAATCTTTCGCGGTCGCAAGCTCGACAGTTCTACGATTAAGCGTAACTTGGTTCAAACTGCGAGCGTATTTGACAAATGAAAGTTTTGTGGACGTTTCTTACAACGAAAAAACGGGCAAAACAACTTTTGCTCAAATTCAAGACGAGCGCCGTATTTTTGGCGCGGATAATAAGAAGGGTTGGCATTGGCATTCTTACGAAGACCCCGAAAGGCACGATTTTGTGGAAGATGAAATCACCTTTGAAGAATTTATGAAGCGCGTGGAAGAGATGATGAAAACGGAGACAAAATAAATCGCCCGACGTTTTTCGTCGAGCGATTTATTTTGTCAGTCTTCCTCAAAAATAACCGCTTGGTCAAGCGTTATGCTCAGCGCTTTGGCGATTGCAGATAAAGTTTCGGGCATGCCCGTTCGCTTGCCCGTTTCAATTTGCGAGAGATAGGGTTTGCTAATGTCAACGGAGTCGGCTAATTGCTGTTGCGTTAATCCGCGATACTCGCGCCATGCTTTGATTGAATTTTCACCGTCCAAAATCGCGTGAACGACTTCGGCGGGAAGCGTCTCTTCGTCGCCGCGCTCGATTGCCGCGCTAATGCGGTCAAAATCGCGGACGTCCTCATCATCGGATAATTTTGTCATTTGTAAATTTCTCCATACGACGATGTTAGCATGTTTCCAACAAAAATGACAATGTGCAGTTGGCGCAAATTTATTGCTTTGTCGCACAACGAACAGGTATAATTTCAACGTCGCGCTAATCAGTTCGCAAAGACAAAAATCAAGCGCTGGATTTTCCTGAAAGAGCAGGCTAACCATGAAACAAATCTGGATTGTGGACGACGACGAAGAGATGGGACGCGCCGTCAGTTTGATGCTCAAACTGCTGGATTGCGAAGCCAAGTATTTTTTTCATCCGCGCAACGCGGCGCAGGCGTTGCTTGCGGGCGGCAAACCCGATTTGCTGATTCTCGACATCAACATGCCCGAAGTCAGCGGGTTGGATATGCTGGAGTTTGTGCGTCGTCGCAAAGAATGGAAAGACATGCCCGTGATCATGCTCTCCTCCGAAGCGGCGGACGTGACGGTGGATCACGCCATGAAACTCGGCGCGGACGGATATGTGATGAAGCCTGTTACAATTGACGAACTTGAAAAAGTAATGGCGCAAGCCTTTTACAAACACCTTTTATAAGAAAGAGAGAAAGAAAATGACTAAGATTTCAAAAAACAAAAAGCAAGCCAACGCCACAAGCAGATCGCAACGAATCGTCCAAATTGCTTTGGCGGTGTTCGCGATTCTTTTAATCGCTTCGATGGTGCTTTCGGCAGTCACCACTTACTAGCTAACCTTACGCTCCCTCACCCCTCACCCCTCTCCCGTTGGAGATGGGAATTAACTCCCTTCCCCCAATGGGGGAAGGGTTGGGGATGAGGGAGCGTTTTATTTTATAAAAACGGATAAACCATGCTCGACAAACTACAAACCATCGAAGACCGTTACGAACAACTGAATAACGAATTGCTCGACCCGTCTATTAATTATCAGCGCGTGGTGGAGATCAATAAAGAACGCGCGGGATTGGAAGAGATTGTCGCGAAGGCGCGGGAATATCGTCAGGCGATGAAAAACCTCGACGAAGCCAAAGCCCTCATCGTGTCAGAAAATGACGCGGAGTTAATCGCATTGGCAAAGGCGGATGTGGACGACCTTGAGCCGCGCATCGAAATCCTCGAAAAAGAAATTCGCGGGATGATGATTCCCAAAGACCCGCGCGACAACCGCAACGTCATTTTTGAAATTCGCGCGGGCGCGGGCGGCGACGAAGCCGCCATCTTCGCGGCGGATTTGTTCCGCATGTACACGCGCTACGCCGACGACCAACGCTGGAAGGTTCAAGCCATGTCCGAGAGCGCGATTGGAGTCGGCGGTTATAAGGAAGTCATTTTTGAAATCGTCGGCAAGGGCGCGTACTCGCGTTTGAAATACGAGTCGGGCGTACATCGCGTTCAGCGCGTACCAGCCACCGAGTCGCAGGGACGCATTCACACGTCCACCGCCACCGTCACTGTGTTGGCAGAGGTGGACGACGTCGAGGTGAACATCCCCGAAACCGATATTGAAATCGAAGTCTATCGCTCCTCTGGCGCGGGCGGACAAAACGTGCAGAAGAACTCCACCGCCGTGCGTTTGACGCATAAGCCGACGGGCATGGTCGTCACCTGTCAGGATGAACGCTCGCAGTTGCAAAACAAACTGCGCGCCCTCAGCATTTTGCGCGCGCGTCTTTACGAGATTGAAGAACAAAAACGCCGCGCCGAACTCGAAGCGGACAGACGCTCGCAAGTTGGATCGGGAGATCGCTCGGAAAAAATTCGCACATATAATTATCCGCAAAACCGCGTGACCGATCATCGCATCGGTTATTCGAGTTACAACCTGCCCGCCGTGATGGACGGCGCGATTGACCAATTCATTGACGAACTTTCGACGAAAGACGAGTCGGAACGGTTGGCGGCGACGGAGAGTGAGTAATTGGTAATTGGTAAATTTTTAGACGAGGCGCGGACGCGATTGGCGGGAGTTAGCGAGACGCCTCAGTTGGACGCGCAGGTTTTGCTCGCGCATGTTCTTGGCAAGTCGCGGACTTGGGTGATGGCGCATTTTGATTTTGAAATTGCCGTTGAAGAACAAGATCAATTTAATAACGCGCTACAAAAATTGGAAGCGGGCGAACCGCTTCCTTATGTTTTGGGGAAATGGGAATTCTTCGGGTTGGAGTTTGAAGTCACAAAAGACGTTTTGATTCCGCGTCCCGAAACGGAGTTGCTAGTTGAAAAAGCGCTGGCATGGATAAAAAAATCGCCCGATAAAACAATCGCGGATATTGGCGCTGGCTCAGGCGCGATTGCGATTTCAATTGCAGTCAATGCCCCCGACGCAAAAATCCTCGCAACCGATATTTCCCCCGCCGCTTTGCAAGTCGCCCAACGCAACGCGAAAAAACACAATGTTCAATCTCAAATTGAATTCATCGAATGTGATTTGCTCCCAACCTTCAACCTTCAACCTTCAACCTTCAACCTAATCTGCGCGAACTTGCCCTACATCCCCACCGCCACCATGCGCGAACTTCCCATCTACGGGCGCGAACCGACTTTGGCGTTGGACGGCGGAAGCGATGGGTTTGTTCTCTTTCGTCGCTTGTTCAAGCTTGCGCCCGATTATCTTACTCCGCATGGCGTGATGTTGCTGGAAATCGAATCATCGCTGGGAGGGCAGACGGTTGACCTTGCAAAAAGTTTTTTCCCGAACGCTACTATTAATTTATATCAAGACCTTGCGGGGAAAGACCGCTTGATTGAAATTGTATTTCCATGAAAACAGAAATTCTCCCCGTCAGCGAAATTCAATCCGCGCTGAAAGTTTTGCAAAGCGGCGGATTGGTCGCCTTTCCCACCGACACGGTGTACGGACTCGGCGCGTCCGCGTTTGACGACGCCGCGATAAAAAAAATTTACGTTGCAAAGAATCGCCCCGTTGAAAAAGCGATTCCCATTTTGATTGCGGATATGGAAGATTTGGAAAAAGTCGCAGAGTATGTTCCGCCTAAAGCGCGGATTCTCGCGGAGCATTTCTGGGCGGGGGCGCTGACCATTCTCGTCCCCAAAAAGAAAACTCTCCCCTTGTCCGTTTCAGCGACGTCCACCGTCGCGGTTCGCATCCCAAATCATCCCGAAGCGCGGGCATTGCTTCGCGTTGTGGGACCGATGGCGGTGACATCCGCGAATATATCGGGGGGCGAGAATCCATCCACCGCGCAGAAGGTTTACGCTCAACTCAACGGGCGCATCCCGTTAATTTTGGACGGCGGAAAAACGCAGGGGGGCGTTCCGTCCACGTTGGTAGATTGTTCGGGGGAAAAGCCAGTAATATTAAGAGAAGGTCTCATTACGTTGGATGAATTGACGGCGGCGTTGGATCCTCGACCATAATCTTTTTATTTCTTGTTGGGTTTCTGTTCAATAATGGCTTCCGCCCAAAACACAACTCGCGCGGCTATGGCAAGCGATTCTTTATACTCTTCAAGTTCAATTTCTTCAACAGGGCTTGGGTAGCGAGTTTGCACTGCGTATTGAGTAAGCGCGTCTGCAATCTTGATTTGTTCGGGAACTTTTATACCTGTGGCGGCGATAACATCAATCAGGCGCGTAATGGAATGAGTTTTAGGAAAATCTTGTTCTTTGTACAAGCAAACCGCTTTCAACGCTTTTTCAGCGGCTTGTTGCGCGTTAAAACACAAATCTTCCAACATAACGCCTTTGCCTTTCCCTTTTTCAGCAAGGCGCAAATTGCTGTACGCGCGTTGTATCCACGCTCGTGGGTCGGAAGGATCAGCGGGCATAAATCACTCTCCCTTCCAACAATGCGGGGCGCAGGATTGTGCCGAATTTATCCCCATATTTAACGACGTCTTCTTCGGTGGCAACGACAATATCCACAGGCGCGCCGACGTCGTGCAGATTGCGGTTTATTTTTTGCGCCAGTTGGCGGCGATGAACAGAGCCTTGCATAATGACTAAGACGTCTAAATCGCTGTCTTTGGTCAATTTACCGCGCACACATGAACCAAATAAAAGCACTCGTTGAGGCTGAACGGTTTCAAGAATTCGGCGCGTGACTTCATTCGCAATTTTCACTACTCTTGGAGACAGCCTATATTTTTTTGTTTTTGCTTTAGTTTTCATGGCAATGCCTTTAAGCGCTTGTAAACAATTACATCTTCTCCAAAACCTCAATCGCGTTTTGGATTCTTTGCAAGCATTTCGCTTGCCCGATAATTTCCATTGATTCAAACAACGGCGGGCTGATTTTTTGTCCCGTGACGGCGACGCGGAGGATACCGAAAACTTGATTGGCGTTCAAGCCCGTCTCTTCAACAAAGGCGCGGAGAGGCGGCTCGGCTTGGGCGTGGGTGAATTCGGTTAACCCTGAAAGAATAGAGTACGCCTTGCTCGCAACCTGCGCGGATTGTTTGGCGTCGAGTCCTTTGGCGATTAAATCTGCGGGCGTTGGCTCAACGTCTTCCTTGAAGAAGAAGCCGCCAAACGCGAGGCAATCATCCAGCGTGACGAGACGCTCGCGCAGAAGCGGGACAATTTTTAGCAAAACGTCGTCGTTGACGGCAAAACCAGCGAGGGCGAAATAAGGTTTCAGACGGGCCGCCAACTCCGAGTTCGGAAAGAGGCGGATATGCGTCGCGTTGAAGTGATCCAACTTTTGGAAGTTGATTGCGGCGGGCGAGGGCGTCAAACTATCAACGCTGAAGCGGTCAATCATTTGGTCGAGAGTCATCACGTCGTCTTCGGCGACGCCCCACCCCATCAACGCGCACCAATTCAAGACGCCTTCGGGGGTGTAGCCCAGCTCCTGCATGTCTTTGATGAAAATGGAATGCCCGTCCTGCATGGCGGCGGCGACGTCGCGTTTGCTCATCTTGCCCTTGCCGCTGGGTTTGAGAAAAACCGAAAGGTGAATCCAAATCGGCTCGTCCCACCCAAAGGCGCGGACGAGGTTGACGTGCAACGGAAAAGCGCCGAGCCATTCGGAACCGCGTAAGACATGCGTGATTTCCATTTCGTGATCGTCCACCATTGCGGCGAGATGGTAAGTCGGCAAGCCGTCGGTTTTCATTAGGACTTGGTCGTTGAGTTGTTTGTTCTCGGTGACAATCTCGCCGCGTAAATGATCGCGCGCGACGGTTGCGCCTTCGCGCGCCATTTTGAAGCGAATGGTGTGCGCCGCGCCGTTTGCGATTTTGCGCGCCGCTTCGTCGGGACTTAATGCGCGACACGCCCCGTCGTAATGCGGGTTTTCTTTGCGCTTCTTTTGTTCCTCCCTAACTTTATCCAAATGGTCGGGCGTACAAAAACAGGGATAGGCGAGCCCTTTGTCCACCAATATTTTTGCGTAACTGGCGTAAATCTCGCGCCGTTCAGTTTGACGATACGGACCAAACTTGCCGCCGACGTCGGGACCTTCGTCGTAATTAAGCCCAAGCCAGCGCAAACCGTCCATGATTTCCTGCTCTGCGCCAGAGACGGCGCGCTTGAGGTCGGTGTCTTCGATGCGCAAAATGAATTGTCCGCCCGTTTTTTTGGCGAGCAAATAATCATACAGCGCGGTGCGGGCGACGCCGAGATGGATGTACCCTGTCGGCGAGGGGGCGATGCGAGTGCGGGCGGGTTTAGACGTCATAAATTAAATTCCTTGTGATGTGGAGGTTAAAGGTTGAAAGTTACAGGTTTAAGGTTGAACCTGTAACTTTCAACCTTGAACTGGCAACTTTAAAATTCCATTTGCTTATGCCGCATGGCGACGCTTTCAACCAGTCCAATGCCGAGCATGAGCGCGGTGAGTCCGCTACCGCCGTAACTGATAAATGGAAGCGGCAAGCCCGAAACGGGAACGATGTTTAAATTCACGCCGATATTAACCGCGCCTTGAAAGAAAATCAAGACAGCCACGCCAAAGGCGATCATCGAGCCGGAAACGTCGCGCGCCTTTTGCGCGGCGCGAATGCAACGCCACACGATGAACGCCAACGTGAGGATGACGATGATTCCGCCTAACATGCCAAATTCTTCCGAGACGGCGGAGAAGATAAAATCGGTGTGGCGCACTTTGAGGAAACGCAATTGCGTCTGCGTACCGTGACCGTAGCCATGACCGAAGAAACCGCCTGAGCCAATCGCAATCAGCGCCTGTTGCACATTGTAGGTCGCGCCGTAAGTGGCGTTCGGGTTGGGAAAGAGAAACGTCAGTACGCGCGCTTGCTGGTAGGGTTCAAGAAAAGGGAACGCAATCGCGCCCAGAATAATGCTCGCCAAGCCAAGATAGAGAACTTGTTTTAAATCTAAACCGTTAATCCACAACATCGCGCTCACAATGACCGTCAGCACGACGACGTTGCTCAGGTTGGGTTGGAGCAAAATCCAAAAAATTAATCCAAACGCCCACAGGAATCCGCCGAAAGCCCAGCGCAAATCTTTTGGCTGGTATTGCGCTTGTTCAAAATAACGCGCCAGAACGACAATGGCGACAATCTTCGCAAACTCGGTCGGTTGCAGAAATAACACGCCAACTTGAAACCAACGTTGCGCGCCGAAAGCGCTTTGCCCAAGGCTGGAAAGCGAAACCAGAAAAACCATAATCCCAAAATAGATTGGGCGATATAAAGCCAGCCAATAGCGATAATCCACCGAGGCGACGACGAAGATGACGACAATGCCGAGCAAGGCAAAATAAATCTGGCGCAGAATCAGCGGTTGTAAGATTTCATTCCCCGCGACGGCGGAACGGATCATGGCGGCGCCAAACGAGGAAGCAAGCACAATCGCGCCTAATAAAAGAAAATCAAAGTTACGCCAGGAGAGTCCGCGAGTCATATTTTTAGGTGACGTGGTTTAAATAGTCTTGTCGTCCGCAAGGTTGCTTAGACATTATACAGAAAGGATATTGCCATGACAAGCGCAACTTTCTGATATTCAGGCAGGAGTTTGGACAAAAAAGGAAACCTTCTCTGGGAATGCGGGCTTGAGCTCCCAAACCAGAAAGGAAGGTTTCCATGAACAAGTTTACTCAACTTTCAGAATTTGTGGCGCCGCAAACTTGACCTGACGCTCCGCGACCGACGACGCCTTTCGGCGCAAGCGTTGATCGCTTTCAAAGATTACATTGCGCCTATCCGAACTTTTGTCTGAATATCAGAACGCGGAGTTTTGCGTAAGCCTTGAATCTATGATAAACTTAATCATCGTTCGGGCTGGATGGTGAATCATTTGGAGAAGATGATGGAAAACAAGCTATATGTAGGCAACTTGCCTTATTCCGCCACTGAAGACGAAGTTAAGACGCACTTTAGTCAGGCTGGGACAGTCTCATCTGTCGCGTTGATTACGGACCGCGCTTCAGGCCGCGCCAAAGGCTTTGGCTTCGTGGAAATGGCGACCGATGAAGAAGCGCAAAAAGCCATCAGCATGTTGAATGGTCAAGATTTTATGGGGCGCGTGATTACAGTTAATGTCGCCAAGCCTCGAGAAGAACGCCCTCGCAATTTCGGAGATCGAAATCGCGGCGGCGGCGGTCGGAATCGCTACTAAAAAATTTCCAGCCCTGAACTCTGAATGAACGTTGACAGCCTTGCAGACGCAAGGCTGTTATTATTTGCGACGGAACTCTCAAACTTGAAGACTTGGGCGTTCCATTTTTTTTACTTTCTTTTCCTCTCCCATAATTCCCGCGCAATCTTCTCCTGATCCACAGGCAGAGAATCAACTCTCACGCCGACTGCGTTATAAATTGCATTCGTAATCGCGGGCGTGGTCGGGATGCTGCATATTTCACCGACTCCTTTCGCGCCGTAAGGTCCCGTCGAAACGGGATGTTCGACGATAATCGAAGTAATCTCAGGCGTGAGCATAATGCCGGGGACGCGATACCGCGCCAAACGGTCAGTGACGACGACGCCGTTCTCGACGATAAATTCTTCGGTTAGCGCGTTGCCGAGTCCCATCATCACGCCGCCTTCGACTTGTCCTTGCAAACCCAGCGGATTGACCGCCATGCCGACGTCGTTAGCGGAGATGACGCGCAGAACGCGCACCTCGCCCGTGAGTTTGTTTACTTCCACTTCGGCGGCTTGCGTTGCGTAGGAAAACGCGAAGTGCATGTCGCCGCCTTCGCCGAGCGGCTTGGTCTGCGGCGCTTCGTACTCGTAGCGGATGCGCGGCTCTTTTCCCATTGATTTCATTTCGCTATAAATTTCAGCAAACGTCAACGAACGCTCGTTGACTTGAACGATTCCATTTTGGAATTGAATTTGTTCGGGCGCGACGTCGAATTTCTCCGCAAGCGCCGCGACGATTTCCTCGCGCAGAGTCTGCGCGGCGAGACGCGAAGCGTTGCCCGTCACAAAGGTTTGACGCGACGCGGTGGTGGGTCCGCCGTTCGGCGTTAAATCCGTATCCATTACCAGCACGTTGACTTGGTCAGGCGCGACGGACATTTCCTCCGCAACGGCGAGTCGCATAACGGTTACGAGTCCCTGCCCCAACTCCGCCGCCGAACTGCGGACTTCAAATTTTCCATCTTCATACAATTCAACATCCGCGCCCGAAATATCAGGCGCGCCGCCGCCAAGTCCCGTATTTTTATAAGCCGCCGCGAAACCCCAGGCGCGTGTCAGGTGCGGGGTGTCAGGTATCAGGTGTGGCATAAAAACCTCATCTTGCCCAAAACCTGACACCTGACACATGACACTTGATACTTTATCCAAACATTCCGTTAATCCAACAGACTCCCGCAACTCCTGCCCCGTGTTCGTGATGCTTCCCACCCGAAGCGCGTTCATGCGACGGAGTTCGATGCGGTCAACGTTCAATTTTTCGGCGAGCATGTCCATCATAGACTCCACCGCGAAAGCCGATTGCGTGACGCCGAATCCGCGAAAGGCGCCGGCGGGCGGATTGTTGGTGTACATGGCATAACAATCCGCGCGGACATGTGGAACGTCGTAGGGTCCTGCGGAATGAGTCGTAGCGCGAGTCATCACCTTCTCGCCAAGCGACGCATACGCGCCCGTGTCGCCGTAGAGTTCCGTTTCAACAGCGACGAGTCGCCCATCGTTCTTCGCGCCCATCTTTACGCGGATTTGCGTCGCGTGGCGTTTGGGATGCGCAAGCAAACTTTCGTGACGGTCAAATAAAAGTTTGACGGGACGTTGCGTAACATTCGCCAACAGCGCGGAATGAATCTGCCCCATGATATCTTCCTTGCCGCCGAACCCGCCGCCCATCAGTTGACCAACGACGCGCACACGGGTTTCATCCCAACCCAACGCCCGCGCAACTTGCGTTCTATCTTGATGCGGAATTTGCGAACCGACGTAAATATTCATCCGTGAAGTGACAGTCACTTGCGAAGTGACTGTCACTTCTGGCACGGCAATACTACATTCAGGCTCGATAAAAGCGTGGTCTGTAATTTGCGTGTGAAAAGTATGTTCGAGAATGACGTCCGACTCGGCGAAGCCTTTCTCCATATCCCCTTTGCGGACTTTGATGTGCTTGAGCAAATTTCCCTTGTCATGCAATTGCGGCTGACCATCTTGTCGCGCTTGCACGGGATTAGTGATGACGGGTTGCAACTCAAACTCCGCTTCGATTAAACGAACCGCTTGCTCGGCAATCTCCTGCGTTTCCGCCGCGACAATTGCCAGCGCGTCGCCAACATAGCGAACGCGCTCGTTTATTCCAACCATGATAGGCCAGTCGTAAATCACCAGCCCGTGATTTTTTTCGGCGGGCAAATCATTCGCCGTCAAAATAGCGACAACGCCTTTAAGCGCCTGCGCTTTGGAAACATCCAATTTTTTCAAAAAGCCATGCGGAATCATAGCGCGACGAACTTTGGCAAACAACATGCCGTCGAATTTCAAATCGTCGGTGTAAATCGCTTCGCCCGTCACTTTGGGAATCGCGTCGTGGCGTAAGTGAGTATGTCCAACGATTTTATGTGGATGAATTGAATCGGGAATATTTGGTTTGGCAACAGGTTCGCCCGTCCGCAAAGATTCGGCGGCGGCGAGGATGGCATTTTCAATCGAAGGATAACCCGCGCAACGGCAGAGCGTATCCTTCAACGCAAAACGAATTTCATCGCGAGTTGGATTTGAGTTGCGCTGCAACAAAGCATACGCCATCATAATTTGTCCGGGAATACAAAACCCGCATTGCACCGCGCCATGCTCCACAAACGCCGTTTGCAACGGATGAAGATTTGCCCTCACCCCTAGCCCCTCTCCCGTAGGGAGAGGGGAAGTAGCGATGCCTTCAATGGTAACAATACTCTTCCCATTCGCGCGCTCGGCGGGATAAACGCACGAGACGACAGGCTCGCCGTCCACGAGAACGGTACACGCGCCGCACTCCGCTTCCTCGCAACCAATTTTTGAGCCCGTGAGTCGCAGTCGGTTGCGGAGGAGAGACGAAAGAGTCTCGCCCGCAATGGCGGGGAGGATATGGGATTGTCCGTTTATGGTAAGGGAAAGTTGATTAGCCATTATGGCGCTCATTCTATCGGCGTTGGATAACTTATTTTACCCCCTATCCGACGCTTGCTTTTTTTCGCAATCAATTTTAACAATGCGACTCGCTCGCTTCAAACGAAGCCAATCCTTTATTTCGGCTCTCTGAGAATTGCCGTAATTCTTGTACACGGAAAACACGGACGGCACGGAAAACCCTTTGAATCCGCCCTTCTTCCGTGTTTTCCGTGAAATCCGTGACTCCACTGCAAAAAGGTCTTTTTACCGCAAACGACTTTGATTTTCTTTCGTGTCTTTCGTGCTTTTCGTGGTTCAAACATGTTTTTGCAGTAGAGTCATCCGTGTACCCAAAAGAGTTAATCACGGCAAATATGGTTGAGCCTTTATTTCTTCTTTGCCCGCTTCTCCCCGTTGACCGTATCCTCGTCGCCCATGACGATGTTCCCTGAAACATTCCCGCCAATCATAATCCCACCCGCGCCGACCGCTTTTGCGTTTTGTCCCTGCGCGATAGCCCCCCCGCCGATGACTTGCGCCTTGTAATCGCTCCCCGCCGATTCAAGCAGTTGCGCCAGTTCGCCCACAAAAGACGAATCCTCTTCGAGTATTTTTTTCAATTGAAAACGAAACGCGCCTTGAACATCCGCGTCTTGCGGGTCTTTGCGTAATTCTTGCAACGCCTCTTTTGCGGTAGGCTTGGCTTCAAACTTCTTTTCAATCGCCGTCCATACTTTGGAGATTGCTGTCTTGCCAATCTCTTCGGCGGCTTTGGTGGCGATAACAGGCAAGAAGGGTTGCAACGCCCCCCAAGCGGATGCGACGAGCGCGGAAATTTCTATCATGGGTAATCTCCTGTGGGTTGAAGGTTGAAGGTTTAACGTTGAACGTTTTTTTTCAACGGACTTCAAAGCGGACAAACGAACCCAAACGGACGCCTTGCGCTCATCCGCTTCAATCCGCTTGTCCGATTTAAAGTCCGTTGAAAAAAAAATTCGACTCGCCTTCGGCGAGAACGTGACTCTATTTCCCATTCGCGTTTTATAAAATTTAGCGATTCAGAAGAGCAGAAAAACAGAGAGCAGAAAACAGAATCAGGGAAGAAGAGAGCGGGCGCAACGGAAACCAGCGTTGAGGTCGGTATTCGTTGGGGCGTAGTTGTAGCGATTCGCGGAACGAACGAAGTTATCGTTGTTGTTCCACGAGCCGCCCCGCAAGACGCGGTTACCTGAAGCAGTTAAATCTTCGCGCCCGTCATTCGCGTCATATGGATAATCCGCGTACTTACTGCGCGTCCACTCCCAGACGTTTCCGCACATATCCAAAACATCATAAGGACTTGCGCCTTTTAAGAATAGGCCTACGGGCGTTGTGGCGTTCAATCCAAGTTCATTCGTGTTTGCATGAAACTCCGCCCATGCTCCCCACGGATATTCACGTTTATCTTTATCGCCGCGCGCGGCTTTTTCCCACTCCGCTTCGCTAGGCAGGGTAATATTCTTTTTAATTTTTTCGCTTAACCACTGGCAATACGCAATCGCGTCATGCCAAGAAACGTTTACAACGGGATGATTTTCTAAGCCTTTCGGCGCTTCTCTGCCGCGCCAATGTTCGGGCAGTTTAGCGGCGCTTTCTTTTACGTAAATCGCATATTGCGCGTTGGTTATCGGCGTTTTTGAGATTTTATATTCGGGCAAATCTACCTGATGAAGTTTGCTATCTTTTCCCATCCAAAACTTTCCCGCAGGGATAGTAACCCAATCGGGTTCGCCATAAGGCGCTTTCCAATATTGCGAAGCAAACTTGCCGCTGTCAATTCGCGCCAGCGCGTTCATGGCGGTCACTTTTTGTAGAACTAAGTTTTTGTCCTTTTGAATAGGAGCATCCGCGTATTTCTTCAAGCGCGTTCGCGCTTCGCCGAGCAAGTCGCCTTCCACTCGCGCCGCGCCTACGTCAAAGAGACATTCCGAAGCCATCAATAAATGATGATGCGGTTCTGGTTCTGTTTTGACGTCCGCATTCATAATGGCGTTAATTAACTTGCTAACGCGGCGTTTTCCTTGTGTGCTAAGATAACCCGCCTGCAAAAGAATCACTTCGCGCCACCATGGGTCGGGCAAATATTTAATGGTGAATTCCAAAGCGCTTTCTTTATCCGCCAACGCTCGCGCGGCAAGATATTCTTGAAAGGTAAGGTGCGCAAAACCGTATACGCCCGTGCCACGTTCTATTAAAAGTCCGCTACGTTCGTTGATGACCCGCAAGAAATCATCTACGCCTTTGCTGGCTTGCGCCTCGTTGCCTGCCATGTTTCTAAACGCGGGCAGAAGCAATTGGCGCAAGTCGTCGCGTTCTATATCGCGGCGGTTGTGTTCGTGCATCCAAAAAGCGACGGGTTCGAGCAAACTACGGCGGTCGCCGCTGTCCATTTTTGTACCCGCCACTTCTACATCACTATCCAATCCTTTGGCTTCGTCCCAATGCCCAAGCAATACCTCAACGGCTTCTTCGTAAAGTTCGGAGCGACGTTCAGGTAACGAAGCGCGATAGCGATGCACAAGCGCGACTACCGTAAGCAATAGCGGATTCACGGCAAGTTCGGCAACACGCGGATTCGTATCCACCGCTTGAATTAATTTATCCGCCTGCATATCGGCAAGGCGCAACACTTCGGGCGATTCGTTTTGCGCGAGAGTCGCTTCCACCACGCGCGTCCAATCGCGGATAAATTGGCGCACTTCTGCGGGGCTGAAATCGCGCACCTTTGCCAAGCCAAACTTCGCGCCGATTCGCGCCGCGCCTTCGTATCCAACCTCGCGACTGGTGACGATATAGCGGCAATCGGGATAGCGTTCCGCAAATTTTTCAATCAATCGCGCGACGCGCTGACGTAACGCTTTATCCGCCACTTCATCCATCCCGTCTAACAACAGAACGGCTTTTTTATTTTCAAGCGCGGGGATGAAAAAATCTTGCGGCAGGTTGATGTTCTGCGCTTCGTAATATTCATGCAGATAACTCAGCAAAAATGCAGAGCCATCTTTACCTGGGTTAGGATGTTTTTCTTTCAGGTGGATTCCCAAGTCGCGCAACGGAAGGAGGATTGGCAGATAATCCGCCTCATCGAGTTTCAATCGTTTTTCAACCGTCCCTTCGCCGTTGCGTCTATCGCGGGCGTAAGTCAAGGTTAAATAAGAAAGTAGCGTTGTCTTTCCGCTGCCGGGGTCGCCGATAATCACCAGACGACGATAGCGTTTTAGCGCGGCGGCAATGGTGAGGTCGCCCGAAAAACCGCGTGAAATATTATCGGGGTTTTCGTTACTCGCGTGTTTATCTACTGCGGTTAGAGAGACGTAAACTTTTTCAAGCGCCACGCTCAAAGGCTGACTTCCCGCGCGAATGCCCTGCAATCGCAGGTATTGATATGACGCAATTAAATTATCAAGATAATGTTGCAGGGCTTCATCAAGCGGCAAGGATTTGGGTTTTTCATCGCCATGAAAATGTTGTTCAACTTTGGTCGCTCCCGCGCCAAGCACGTCTCCGCCCACATCGCCATTAACGCCAATTGCTTTTTCGCCAACCGCCATTGCGCCGTCCCCCTGCGCGATCGCCCCCGCGCCGATTAACTGCGCTTCCACTTCGGCTTTCTGTTCATCCAAAGCCTGATACGCCCGCGAGCCTGCTTTCAGCGTCGCAAGTTCTTTTTTGATTTCTTCCAATTCTTGTGTAAGTCGGTCAATGTCGGACATAGGGCGCCTCTGCCGTTTTATAATTATTCGCCAACTATACAACAAGACGAAGCGACGGGCAAGGCGATTGTTTTTCGCTTACGCCTTCGTAAAATAATTTTCTTCCACGCTTTGCCAAGTCTCGTCGTGCAAGCGCATGTATTTCGTCAAAAGCGGATGCGCGCGCGCCATTTCCGCGTACATTTTTTGCGCGACGCGGCGAATTGAAAAATGCGCGTTCGCCGCAGTGCGCAATTGACAAAAAGCGTACGCCTCGCGCAAATTGAATTGCGCCAACACGCGGCGGTTAAATCCGTTGGGAACGATATATTGCGCGACGTCGGGATTGAACTCGGATATTTTTTCATACATCTTCAGCGCGGATTCCAGCGCCGCTTCATACTGGGACGCGAAGCCCGCTTCTGTGATTAATCGCGGAAGCGCGTATCCCAGCCGCGCGGAGAGTCTCTGCGGCGTTTGCGTCATCATGCGGTGGCGTTTGAATTCGGCGTACGCGCCCTGATCCATCACGAGGTCAAACGTGTATGTGGAATACTCTAACTCGCGCAGGGGAACGTCGTAACGACTTAATCGCTTCAGTAAAATATCCGCCAATTCGGCGCGGTCTTTTTGCTGGAGCGTTTTGACATAAGTTAGCGCGTCCGCATAAGCCATTTCGCCAAAGCGATATAAAGCCGCCGCCATAATTTTATTTTCGCCGTCTTTGTCGTAATCTATTAAGGAGCACCATTCGGAATTTGCGCGATTCGTAATTCGTAATTCGTAATTTACGGATTGCGAATTGCGAATCGCGAGGTCGTTAGCCGTTTCCGTCAAATATGGCACAGCCTCCGCGTACTTAACCAGCGTTGGGACTTCAGCCTTCGCCGCTTCTTTTACCTTTTCGCCAATCTGCCGAACTTCGGCGAGCGGATGCGAAAGCATTTTGCGAACGACCATTTCCAAGACGCGCGCGTTGGCGGTCATGCCGACGTTGGCGTTGGCGGCGGCGGGCAGGATGAAGCGACACGAATCTACATATTGCGAGCGGATGCGGCGGTCATACGCCTCGTCCGCTTCGTTCTCGCGGCGCGGTGATTTCTTCGAGACGAGATTCTTAACCGGGTCGAGCGATTCCGCGTATGTCGAGAAAAGAAAGCGCGCGGTTTGGATAAACTCGTCGCGGAGCGCATGTCCGTCCAATTCGGGCGGAATCGTAAAATCATCCGCGCCCCATTTTTGATAGCGCGTGGATTTTTCAGTGTAAGACGCGAGGCGACTGCTTTCAATGGCTTCAATCGCGATGCGCGAGACGTTCTCGAAGGCGATGTGCAAAACCGCGTGTTCCGCAACGGAGGCGTGTCCGTAGCCGACGACCCACTTCTCGTGGAATTGCGCGGACTTCTCGGCGCTCAATTCCGCCGCGATCTCACGAAAGGATTCGGGAGCGCGCGACGTTTTTGCAAACGCAACCGCAATCGTTTCGGGGCTAAAGGCGCGCGGGGAGAGCAGATAAATATCTTGTTTGGGCATGTCGGTTAACCGATCAGATGTTTGATGGGTTTGCCGCCAAGCAAATGCAAGTGAACGTGAAAGACCGTCTGTCCCGCGTCCGCGCCTGTGTTGACGATAAGACGATAACCATTCTCGGCGACGCCCTCTTGCGCGGCAAGTTGTTGCGCCGCCATGAAAAGACGCCCGATGAGTTGTTCGTCGGCGTTGGTTAGCGTGTTGACCGAATCAATGTGTTTATTTGGCACAATCAAAATATGCGTCGGCGCGGCGGGGTTGACGTCGCGGAAGGCGGTCACCTGTTCGTCGCGGTAAACGTTGACGCTGGGAATAGAGCCTTCAATAATTTTGCAAAAAATACAATCAGACATGAGCGACCTCCAAAAGATGATTATTGCGGCATGGGACCATAAGTGGGTTTGCAGACAATATCGTAGTATTCAAGTTCGGCGGCTTTGTTGGCTTCCGCGTAGGCTCTGGCTTCGTTGCCCGTCGCGCGCACTCCGTCAATGGCGTTCAGCGCTTGGCGGGGCCAATAGCGCGGCAGAGTCATCAGCGGGTCTTTAATCGCGCCTTCGGGGATGTAAGACGGGCGTTGCGGGTCGAATTCGTCCGCCAGCGGCGTCCAATTGTACATCACGGGTCCGCGCGAGTTGGACGTGAAGCCAAGTTGATAACCGAGTTGACGCGCCGCTTCAACGGGACGTTGTCCAAACCCGCCGCTGGGCCAGATAAACGCGATGGGCGTTTTTCCAAACCGATCCGCAAAGGCGGTCAGCGAGCCGGCCAGTTCGCGCGCGATGACGGCTTTGGACGAGTCGTTCGACAAGGATGTTCCAATCATCACGCCTTGCGCTTGATGGTCTACAAAACCCTCGCGTTCCAAATCTATATTTTCCTGCCACAACGCTTCGGATGTATCCGGCTGGCTGGGCCACCCATTGACGACGGGCCAACCCCAGTCGTTCCAATATACGCGGAAATCTTTGTCAAAGTTTTCCCTCTGATGGCGACCGTCTTGAATGATGAGAACTGAACGCGGCGGAATTTTGACGTTGCGTTCCATGAACGCCAGAAATTGTTTTGTGTTGATCGCTTCAAATCCCTGCCTTTTAAGTTGATCTACAATTTTACGCAGGTCGTTCGTATCCACGCCGTCCACGCTTTCGACCATGCCCCGATAAATTCCGCGCAACATGAGAATCATCACAACCGTGCCGGGTTCGGCGTTCAACGGGTTCCATTTATTTTTTAAATACTTGCAAACGTCTTGAAGATAGGCGCGCGGCGTATCCAGCGGGTTTAAAAAACGAGATTGAAATAATGCGGGTAAAGCGGGAGGCGTACGCGGCGCGGTTGGCGTAAGTTTGCTTGTTTCTGCGACAGTCGGGTTGACGGACGGAAATTCTAGCGTAATCGCTTCTTTCGTTGTCTGGTTGATTGGCGCGACGGGAGACGAAGCGCAAGAGCTCAGAATGAACGTCAGCGCCAAGATACTCGCAATCCGATAAAAAATATCTTTCGCGTTGGCTATTTGTTTTTTCATAACACCCATTGTAAACGATATTTAATTGCGCTCAAATTTACGATCCCCGTTGGAAATTCGCAAGGTTGCGCGCAAGATAGATAATTGACGTATAGTTTTATAAGCCCAATTTGGCAGACAACCTAAAAAGACGCTAACCATGGAAATCTTGAGCGCTGTCAACGCATGCAGTATTAAAACCGCTGAGCGGCGCGACTTTTCTCGGCGAAACCTACACCGTTGATAAAATCCCCCCAACCGTTTTATCTAGCGTAATTGCCGGCGCAACCTCCGCGAGCGTAGATTTTACGGCGACATTCTCCAAACCCAAAATTGACAGTTGTATTTCACTTGAAAACATTGTATAGTGACAGGAACGTTTAACAAGGAGAAACCTCAATGACCATAAAAATGCCCCCGCGCCGCTATTTCTTGATTATATTTCTTGCCCTCTTAACCGCCTGCGGAACTGCCCCGCCAGCGCTGAGTACGCAAACTCCGCCGACTATTACAACAACTCCCCGCCTTGAGTTGCCAACCGCATTGCCAACCTTCACGCCTGATCCGCT
>Ga0315281_10000752_pt1 | contig 46482 bp, 53 predicted proteins | sample YL17G07_0_MG_FD_204540 | JGI IMG/M metagenome (GOLD analysis project Ga0315281, IMG submission 204540) | Sediment microbial communities from Yellowstone Lake, YNP, Wyoming, USA - YL17G07_0 | ecosystem: Environmental > Aquatic > Freshwater > Lake > Sediment | place: USA: Wyoming | collected...
CCGGACAGAGCGGCTGCCTTCTAAGCAGCGGGTCGGAGGTTCGAGTCCTCCCCGGCGCGCTCCTCAGACGGGCCGGAGCGTTCCGGCGAACACCTGCCAGGCGAGGAGCGACTTCGCGACCAGGCTGAGGATCATGTAGACGCGCTCCCCGTACAGGTAGTCACGCCACCGGCCGACCTTGCGGTACTGCAGGACCATGTTCACCGCGAAGACGTTGAAGAAGACGAAGATCGACAGGTAGATCCAGTACACGAACGCCGGGGGTCCGCCCTCCGACCCGCCGGACCCGAACAGGTAGATCCCGATCGCGACCCACGGCACCGCTCCGGCGAACACCCCGAACCAGAAGGAGGTCCAGCTCGTCCGCTCGGTGGTCTGGTTGTGGAGCTCCATCATCCAGCCGAACAGGATCATGCAGGCGTTCAGGGCGAAGAGCAGGATCAGGCTCGCGATGTCGTAGATGCCGACCAGCATCGCGATCACCACGATCATCACGGACGAGCTGAGCGAGTACTCCATCCACCGTGCCGGGTTCATCCCCCGCCGGAGGTTCCGCCCGTACCACGCGTTCATGCGAGGCGACGCGAGCAGGAAGTGCGCGATCGAGGAGAGGAACAAGAACAGGGCCACCATCGGCCCGATCCGCAGCTCGAACAGCGTCTCGGGTCTCGGGAGGAGCTTCTGCTTCATCGGGTTGAAGTAGAGGAAGGCCGCCGTCACCGGCAACGCGAAGGCGCTCGACACGAGCAGCATCGCCACCCCCTGCCCGAGGTGGAGGACGCCCATCGCGACGTTCCACCGCCTGAGCCTCATCAGCTTCGTCCCAACTCCCCCGTCGCCGAGCACCGCCGCCGCCCGCCGGCCGGCGTTCGCGGTTCTCCCGTCCATGGCCCTCGACCTCCTTCCCTTGCGCCTCGGACCCGGCCACGAGACCGGCCCCTCGGCGCTCGGCCCACGTGGCCCTCAGCCCACGCAGAAGGTAGCGCGACGCTCGTGAAGAGGCGACGCGCCAAACCCGGGAGCACGCCTGCGGTCCCCCACCCCGGGGGACCGTTGCCCCTGCCCCACCATGGGCCTGCGGCGCATCGTTATCTCGATCCTCGGCGCGAAGGAGGTGGCTTCATGGGCGAGCGGCAGGTCACGTGCGCCGGATGCCGACGGGGCTTCGACTGGGACCAGGCCTACTGGACCCAGCACACGCCCCTGTCGGGCCCGCACAACCCGTCGCTCCGCGGGGAGTTCCGGCCCCGCGCGTACTGCCCGAACTGCGGTGCCCTCGTGGCCGAGTGGCACATCAACCGCGAACGCGACTACGACGAGTGGGGTTGGTTCGCCGAGAACGACACGGTGAACGTCGGCAGGCCGCTGCCGCCGGACCCGGTCACACCGTGGGGGCACCCGATCCTCGACGAGGGGCTGATCCCCTCGTACGACGAGCATGTGCTGGACGTCGCGAGGGTGAGGGACCTGGAAGCGGCCCGCGGCTAGACCCACGGCGCAAGCACGCGGTTGCCCTAGAGCCTCGGCCAGGACTGGCCGGTGCCCTGCACCTCGCGCGCCTTCGTCGAAGCCGCGTAGGACCAGCGCCGTGGGAGCTCCACCTTCGCCTCGCAGCTCCCGCACGTGAAGACCGTCCACTTCTTGCTCACGGTCTGCCTGAACCCGCACTCGGGGCATGTGGTGAAGCGGATCTCGCCGTAGCAGGTGAAGCACTGGTAGTAGTCGGCGTCCTCGCCCACCATCTGCGGGGTCAGGCACCACGGGCACGTGAGGTAGGCCACGCGCCCCTCAGCCCGCCGAGGGGTCGGGCTCCGCGAGGACCTTCGCGGCCTGCTCCTCCCGGTGAGCGCGGAGCTTCCCGCGGTACTCCTCGTGACGCCGAGCGACGATCGCGGTCGCGAGGATCGCCGCGTTCACGGCGCCGGCCTTGCCGACCGCGAGCGTCCCGACCGGGATACCGGCCGGCATCTGGACCATCGAGAGCAGCGAGTCGAGCCCGGAGAGCTCCGACCCCAACGGGACGCCGAGCACCGGGAGCGTGGTCCTCGCCGCCACCACGCCCGGCAGCGCCGCGGCCATGCCGGCCGCCGCGATGATGACCTCGATGCCCCGCCCCTCGGCGCCTGCCGCCCACTCCGCGAGCTCGTCGGGCGTCCGGTGGGCCGACAGCACGCGGGTCTCGCAAGGAACGCCGAACGAGCGCAGTGTCTCGACGCAGTGCTGCATCGTCTCCCAGTCCGAGCGCGACCCCATGACCACGCCGACGAGCGATCCGTCCATCGGTCCTCCGTTCCGTGGGACCGAGAGTCTATCCGAAGGGGTCCCGGGCTCCGACACACCAGGCCGGGCTTCAGGCGGTCGAATGTCCCTCGGCGGTGCACACGTTCTTCACGTCCGCATAGAAGTCGAAGCTGCGCCGCCCGCCCTCGCGGCCGATCCCCGAGTCCTTCGCCCCGCCGAACGGCGCCCGCAGGTCGCGCGCGCAGAAGGAGTTCACCCAGACGGTCCCGGCGACCAACCGCCCCGAGACGCGCGCGGCCCGCTCCTCGTCGCCCGTGTAGACGATCGCGCCCAGGCCGTAGTCGGTGGCGTTCGCCTTCGCCACGGCCTCGTCCTCGTCGGCGAAGGACTGCAGCGTGAGGACCGGGCCGAACACCTCCCGCGTGAGGATCTCCGAGCCCTCCGTGGCGTCGACGAACAGCGTGGGGCGGTAGTAGAGACCGCCGAGCTCCTCGTTCGGCTCGCCGCCGATCACGGCCTTCGCGCCGCCGGCCTTCGCCCGCTGTACGAACCCGTCGATCCGGTCGAAGTGCTCCTTCGTGATCTGCGGGCCGATGTCGGTGGCCTCCAGGCGGGGGTCGCCCTGCCGGAGCGCCGAGGCTTTCGCGACGAAGCGCCCGAGGAACCCCTCGTAGACCTCCCGCTGCACGAGGAGCCGCGTGCCGGCAAGGCACGCCTGCCCGGCGTTGTCGTACTGGTTCACGGCCTGCGCGACGGCCGCGTCGAGGTCGGCGTCGGCGAAGCAGATGAACGGCGACTTGCCGCCGAGCTCCAGCGACACGGGCGTGAGGTTCGCGCCGGCCGCCGCCGCGACCAGCTTCCCGGTCGCGACCGAGCCGGTGAAAGAGATGCGGTCGACGCCGGGGTTCGCGACGAGCGCGGCGCCGGCCTCCTCCCCGATGCCCTGCACGACGTTCAGCACGCCATCGGGGAGACCTGCCTCGCGCGCGATGTCGGCCATCATCGAGGCCGTGAGCGGCGCCCACTCGGCCGGCTTCAGCACGACCGTGTCGCCGGCCGCGAGCGCCGGCGCGACCTTCCACGACGCGAGCATGAACGGCGCGCTCCACGGCGTGATCAGGACGGCGACGCCGGCCGGTTCCCAGCGAACACGGTTCGTGTGGCCGTCGGTCTCGGGGCCGTCCTCGCGCAACGCGAGCAGCTGGTCGGCGGAGGCGTAGAAGCTCTGCGCGGCACGAGGCATCACGTCCTTCCGCATCGAGCGGAACAGCGAGCCGTTGTCGGTCGTCTCGACGATCGCGAGCTCGTTCACGCACCGCTCGATCGCCTCGCCGATCCGGTGCAGGATCTTCGCCCGGGTGTCGGGCGCCGTGTTCCCCCAGACCTCGAACGCGCGGCAGGCGACGGCGACGGCCTCGCCGGCCTCCTTCCTGCCGCCGCGAGCGACCATCGCGAGGAGCTCGCCGTCGATCGGCGAGCGGTCGAGGAACATGTCGGACGACGGAACGTGCACCCCGCCGATCCAGTGATCGGCGGAGACCCTGACCCCTTCGATCGTGGATACGTTCGCCATCGGTCTGTCGGTCGGCCCCGGTTCGCGGTTATCCGATCGGCGTGAGCCAGGACGCGTACTTCTCGATCTCGCCCTTCGTGGCCGGGAAGAACACGCCCTGGATCTCCTTCGTGATCGGACCCCGCATGCCCTCCCCGACCACGCGGTCATCGACCTCGCGGATCGGCGTGATCTCGGCGGCCGTGCCGGTGAAGAAGGCCTCGTCGGCGTTGTAGAGGTCGGTGCGGACGAGGTTCTCCTCGCGCACCTGGTAACCGAGGTCGTTCGCGATCTGCCACACGGACGCTCGGGTGATGCCGTCGAGGCATCCGGCCTGGGTCGGGGGCGTGATCAGCGCGCCGCGGTGCACGATGAAGATGTTCTCGCCGGTGCCGTCGGTGACGTACCCGTGCTGGTTCAGCATGACGGCTTCGTCGTACCCTGCCTTCAGCGTCTCGACCTTGGCAAGGACGGCGTTGACGTACTGGCCGGTGGCCTTGGCGGCGGCCGGCAGCGAGTTCTGGTCGTTCCGCCTCCACGACGAGATCTTCACGCGCACACCGCGCTCGAGCGCGTCCTCGCCGAGGTAGGCGCCCCACGGCCAGACCGCGACGATCACGTTCACCGGCGCGTTCAGCGGGTTCACGCCCATCTCGCCGTAGCCGCGGATCACGAGGGGGCGGATGTAGCAGGCGGTGAGGCCGTTCGCTCGGATCGCGCCCTTGACCGCCTCGGAGATCGCCTCCGCCGAGTACGGGATGTCGAGGTGGTAGAGCTTCGCCGAGCGGAACAGCCGCTTCACGTGCTCCTCGAGGTGCCAGACGGCCGGTCCGAGCTTCGTCTCGTAGCACCGTATGCCCTCGAAGACGCCGCTCCCGTAGTGGACCGCGTGCGAGAGCACGTGGATCTGAGCGTCCGCCCAGTCCCTGAGCTCGCCGTCCATCCAGATCTTCTCGACGGGCGTGATCGGCATCGGTGCCTCCTTCGCGTGCGTGACGGGCGGCCAGAGGCCGTTGCCCGTCAGGATACCGACCGCCGCCGGTCCGGACAGGGCTTGGCGACTCCGGACGGAACCTCACGACTTGGTAGTGTCCGCAGGCGTGGGACAACGGACGGACGCCGTCCCAGGCTGGCAGGGGCTCGAGCTCCGGGCGGCGGCCGCCGCCGAGACGGCCTGGGTCCTCGCGACCCTGAACTCCGGCGAGGACGGCCTCCCGCCGGACGAGGCCGCTCGCCGACTGGTCGAGGCGGGGCCGAACGCGCTCCGCAGCCACGGAGCGAGCGCCTGGCGGGTCCTCACGAACCAGCTGCGGAACCCGCTCCTCCCCATCCTCGTGATCGCCGCCCTCGTGTCGGGCTTCACCGGACAGGGAACCGACGCCGTGATCATCCTCGTGATACTCGTCCTCTCGATCGGGCTCGGTTTCTTCAACGAATTCCGTTCCGAGAAGGCCGTGGAAGCGCTGCACGAGCAGATCCGCCACACGGCGACGGCCGTTCGTGGAGGGCACCTCGTGACGATCGACGTCACCGAGCTCGTGCCGGGCGACGTGGTGCTGCTCTCGGTCGGCGACGTGGTGCCGGCCGACGTGCGCCTTCTCACCGCGGATCGGTTCGAGTGCGACGAGGCGGTCCTGACCGGCGAGTCGCTTCCGGCCGAGAAGCAGGCGGCACCGGTCGAAAGACCCGAATCGCCGATCGACCTGCCGTCGTGCGCCTTCATGGGCACCGTCGTGCGGTCCGGAACCGCGCGTGCGGTCGTGGTCCAAACGAGCTCCGGCACCGAGTTCGGCGCGATCGCGATGCGCCTCGGCGAGCGCCACCCCGAGACCGCGTTCCAGCACGGCCTGCGCGACTTCGGGAAGCTCCTCGTGCGGATCACGGCGATCCTGGTCGTCGCGATCTTCGTGGTGAACCTCATCATCGGCCGGCCGCTGATCGACGCCGTCCTGTTCTCGCTGGCGATCGCGGTAGGCCTCACCCCCGAGCTGCTTCCGGCGATCGTCACGATCAGCCTCTCGGTGGGCGCCCAGCGGATGGCGCGGAGGTCCGTGCTCGTGCGTCGCCTGGTCGCGATCGAGGACTTCGGGAACATCGACGTCCTGTTCACCGATAAGACGGGCACGCTCACCGAGGGGCGCATCGCGTTCCGGGAAGCGGTCGGCCTCACCGGCGCGCCCGACGAGCGTGTCTTCCGCCTGGGGCTCCTCTGCACCGACGTCGTGATCGAGGACGGGACGCCCACCGGGGGGAGCCCGCTCGATCAGGCCCTTTGGGTCGCGCCGGGCGCCTCCGAGGATGCGACCTCGTCGTGGCGCCGGGTCGCCGAGGCCGCCTTCGACTACGACCGGCGGATGATGTCGGTCCTCATCGACGGGCCCAACGGCCGCCTCGTGATCACGAAGGGCGCCCCCGAGTCCGTACTCGCCGTCTGCCGCGACGTGCCGGGGAGCACCCGAGACATCGTGGACCGCGAGTTCTCGGCCGGCAGCCGGGTCGTGGCCGTCGCCACGCGCAACGGCGCCGGCCTCGACACCCTCGGACCCGAGGACGAGCGCGACCTGACGCTCGCCGGGTTCCTCGCGTTCGTGGACCCGCCGAAGGACGACGCGGCCGGGTCGCTCGCGCGCCTCGCAGGCCTCGGGATCGGCGTCAAGATCGTGACGGGCGACAACGAGCGCGTGGCGCAAAAGGTCTGCGGCGACCTCGGGACACCTCCGGGGCGCACCATCACCGGCCGGCAGATCGACGGCATGCCCGACGAGGAGCTCGCCGCCGCGATCGGCGCGACGCTCATCTTCGCCCGCGTCACGCCGGAACAGAAGTCGCGGATCATCAACCTCGCGCGGGACCACGGCCTCGTCGTGGGCTACATGGGCGACGGCGTGAACGACGCAGTGGCGCTGCACGACGCCGACGTCGGCATCTCTGTCGACACCGCGACCGACGTCGCGAAGGACGCCGCCGACATCCTGCTGCTGAAGAAGGACCTCGGGATACTCGCCGACGGCGTGGTCGAGGGCCGTCGGATCTTCGCCAACACGATCAAGTACATCCTCATGGCCACGTCGTCGAACTTCGGGAACATGTTCAGCGCCGCCGGCGCTTCGGCGTTCCTGAAGTTCCTGCCGATGCTGCCGAGCCAGATCCTGCTGAACAACCTGCTCTACGACACGAGCCAGACGACGATCCCGACGGACCACGTCGACGAGGAGATGCTCGCCCGGCCCTCGCAATGGGACACGCACTTCATCCGGCGGTTCATGGTGTTCTTCGGGCCGATCAGCTCCATCTTCGACTTCGCCACCTTCGGCGTGATGCTGTGGGTCTTCCACGCCGGTGAGTCGCTCTTCCAGACCGGGTGGTTCGTCGAGTCGCTCGCGACCCAGACGCTCGTGATCTTCGTGATCCGCACGCGGCGCGTGCCGTTCTTCCGGAGTCGCCCGAGCACGACGCAGCTCATCGCCACGCTCTCGTGCGCCGGCGCCGGCGTGGTGATCCCCTACGTGCCGCCCCTCGCCCGTCCGCTCGGCTTCACGCCGCTACCGGTGTCGTTCCTACTGATCCTGGTCGCGTTCGTAATCGTCTACCTCACGCTCGCCGAGCTCGGGAAGGCGTACTTCTTCCGCACCGCGCCCCGCGGCTGGCCGCGGCTGGCGCGCCTGCGCACGGCGGAACATCGGCGCGTGCAGAAGATCGCCTCGCGCTGGAGCCGCCCGGCCCTCGTCGTGGGAGAGATCGCTCGGATGGGTCCGACGCCGGTGGAGCGGCGCCCCTAGTTCAGCGACGGGTCCATCGGCATCAGACGGACGAGGTCGTACTCTCTCCCCTTCCGCCGCAGGACGTCGTCCCACAGCCTGTCGCAATCCGGAGCGAACACGTCCTCGGGGAGCGCCGGCTCGACGATCCACGAACCCTGCCCGAGCTCGGCCTCGAGCTGTCCCGGCCCCCAGCCGGCGTAGCCCGAGTACACGCGCGCGCGGCGGACGCCGCCGATCTCGTCGGGGCCCGTCTCCTCGGGCAGGAACCCGATCGAGCCCAGCGCCACGATCTCGACCAGCTCGGGACGCTCGAAGTCGGCGACCACGACCGCGGCTTCGGGCCGAACCGGCCCGCCGATGAACAGCGGCTCGTCGGACGGCACGAGGTCCGCGAGGGCGGGGACCGCCTCGGCCACCGTGACCTCGCTCGCCCGGTTCAGCACGACCCCGACCGCGCCCCCCTCGTCGTGGTGGCCGATCAGGATGACGGTGCGCCGGAAGTTCGGGTCCCACAGACCCGTGCCGGCGATGAGCAGATGTCCCGCGAGGCTCTCCATCCCGCCCTCATGATGCCCCCGGGAGCCGGTCGGTGACCTGGGACTCCCGGACCTCCTCGTTCGGGCCGGGGGACGACCGCCACACCGCCGCAGCCTTAGCCCGCGCTCGGAGCCGCCGCGCGGTCGGCCACACGACGAGTGCCGCGCCGGCCGAGGCCAGACCGCCCAGCAGGTAGACCCGCTGCGGCCCGATCGCACCGAGTACCACGCCGGCGAGCAGGTACGAGGCAACCTGCGCCGCGTTCACGAGCGCCTCGGACGCCGCGACGACCCGGCTCCGCACCGCGTCCGGCGTCCGGCGCTGACGGATGCTCTGGTCGGCCACGCCGCCCAGCCCGTCGCCGAGCCCCCAGAAGAAAGACGAGACCAGGATCGGCAGGAACCACGGCGACAACCCCGTGACGGCCCCGCAGACCGTGATGATCAGGAACCCGCCCACGAGCCAGCGCGGCTCCGTCCGCTCGCTCATGCGCCGGCCGAGGAACGAGCCGACGACCGCCCCGAAGCCCCACAGCCCGATGATCGCGCCGAAGCCGATCGCGCCGGCGTGGAACACCTCGGCGAGAGGACGGTCGGCGACCATGCCCATCCCGGCGCCGGCGACCAACGTGACCCACGCGAACGTGACCGCCCGCAGGACTCGGTCGCGGAAGAGGAACACGAACCCCGCCCGCAGCCCCCGGTGCTCGTGCTCCGGCGAGCGCTCGGCCTGGAACCTACCGTGGACCGTCGCGGCGAGCGCGGCCGAGACCGCGAACGACACCGCGTTCGCCACGAACACGGCCGGGTGCCCGATCACCGCCGACAGCGCACCGCCGAGAGCCGGACCGACCGTGATCCCCGCGTTCGCGCCCATCGTGAGGAGCCCGTTCGCCCACGATAGGTCCTTCTCCTCGACAAGGTTCGGGATCGCGGCTGCCGAGGCCGCCCAGAACGGCGTCTCGACGACCGCGCTCACGAACGCGATCGGCAGCATGGTCTCCGGCGTGCGCGCGAACGCGAGCGCGAGGAACGCGCCGGCCCCCAGCAAGTCCGAGACGATCATCAGGCGCCGCCGATCGAAGTGGTCGCCGAGCGCGCCGCCGATCGGGCCGAGCAGGCCCGATGCGCCGAACGTCACGAGCAGCGTCGCCACGAGCCACCCGGGCGATCCGGCGGTCCTTCGGAACACCGCGTCCATCAGCGCCGTGTAGGCAGCCGCGCTACCCGTCACCGAGATGAGGCGCGCGAGAGCCAGACGACGGACCGCGGTCTTCGGAGGTGTGGTGTTCATTGACGGCTCCGTGGTTCGAGTTGGGACGGAACGGCGGTCGGGACCGCCGGGGAGGCGGTCGGGCGAGCTAGTTGCCCGCCGTACCGGACGTCACCTGGAGTCGCCTCATGACCGAGCGAGTGTAGCAGCCGTTCCGGCGCTTCCTACCACGTCCGGCTCCCCGCCTACTCCGGAAGGACGATGAAGCGGATCGTCTCGACCCCGGCGGCTCGGCCGATCTCGTCCACGACCTCGGGGGCCACGGGACTGTCGAGCGTGAGGCCCATGAGCGCCGTGCCACCCGTCGAGCCGCGGCCGACGTCCATCGTGCCGATGTTGATCTCGTGCCGACCGAGGATCGTGCCGACCCCGCCGATGACGCCCGGCCGGTCCTCGTACGTGAGGAACAGCATGTAGCGCGCCGGCGCCATCTCGATGTCGTAGCCGAGGACCTGCATCACGCGCTCGGCGTTCCGCTTGCCGACGATGGTGCCGGCGACCGAGACCTCGCCGTCCTCGGTCTCAGCGCGGATCGCGATCAGGTTCACGTAGTCGGTCGACACCGCCGAGCTCGTCTCCGAGATCGCGATGCCCCGTTCGCGCGCGATGATCGGCGCGTTCACGAACGACACCGGTTCGTGCACGACGCTGGAGAGCACGCCCTTCGCGGTCGCGAGCGTGAGCACGCGTGTATCGACCTCGGCCACGTGGCCGAGGTACTGGCACTCGATCGCGTGCACCGCCCCTTGCGCGAGGCCGGTGAGCAGCACGCCGAGCTTCTCGGCGAGCGCCAGGAACGGCCGCGCGATCTCCGAGATCTCGGCGCCGGCCGAGACGTTCACCGCATGAGGGACGAACTCGCCCTTCAGCGCCAGGCGCACCATCTCGGCCACCGAGGTGCCGGCCTTGTCCTGCGCCTCCGAGGTCGAGGCGCCGAGGTGCGGCGTCACGACGACGTCGCCGAACGCGAACAGCGGCGACTCGGTGGTCGGCTCCACGGCGAAGACGTCGAGTGCCGCGCCGGCAAGGCGCCCTCCCTCGAGCGCCTTCACGAGCGCCGCCTCGTCGACGATCCCGCCCCGCGCCGTGTTCACGAGTCGGGTGCCTTCCTTCACGAGCGACAGCTCGCGCTCCCCGATGAGCCCTTCAGTATCGGGCGTGCGTGGGAGGTGGATCGTGATGAAGTCGGCCTGCACGAGGAGCGCCTCGAGCGTCGGCATGAGCTCGACGCTCATCTCCTTCGCGCGCTCTTTCGGCACGTACGGATCGAACGCGATGATCCTCATGCCGAACGCCGTGGCTCGCTGCGCGACGAGCGTTCCGACACGGCCGAGGCCGACGATGCCGAGCGTCTTGCCCTGCAGCTCGACGCCCTGGTACTTCGAGCGCTCCCACGCGCCGGCCTTCAGCGCCGTGTTCGCCTGCGGGATGTTGCGCGCCTGCGCGAGCAGCAGCGCGATGGTGTGCTCGGCGGCCGACACGATGTTCGACTGCGGCGCGTTCACGACCATCACGCCGCGGCGCGTCGCGGCCTCGAGGTCGACGTTGTCCAGGCCGATCCCGGCGCGGGCGACGACCTTCAGGCTCTCTCCGGCCTCGATGATCTCGGCCGTGACCCGCGTCTGCGAGCGGACGATGAGCGCGTCGTAGGGTCCGATCGCATCCGCGAGGCCTTCCTTCGCGAGGTCGGTGCGGACGTCGACCTGGAAGTCCTCGCGGAGGAGGTCGAGACCCCGCTCCGACAGCTTCTCGGTGACCAGAACCCTCATCGCGCCTCCTGGAAGATCCCCTCGGCGGCGGCCACCGCGGCACCCCTCTTCACGGGGTAGCCGAGCCGCTCGAGGGTCATCTCGAGGGCCGCCAGGCCCCGGATGATGTCGAGCTCGCTGAAGTATCCGAAGTGTCCGATCCGGAAGACCTTGCCCTTCAGTGGGCCCTGCCCGGGGGCGAGGACGCAGCCGAAGTCGGCGCGGATACGGTCGGAGATCGTGTCGGCGTCCAGGCCATCCGGCGCGCGGATAGCCGTAACGGTCCAGTTGTCCTCGAGCCCTTCGCCGAACAGGTCGAGCCCGAGCGCCATCGCGCCCTCCTTCACGGCGCGGGAGAGCATCCGGTGGCGCGCGAGCGCCGCGTCGACCCCGTCCTGGAAGTACAGCTCGATCGCGGCCTGCAGGCCCTGCATGACGCTGATCGCCGGCGTCCAGGGGTTCTCGGGGTCGGGCAGCTCGGCGGACTTCCTGTAGATGCTCCAGTCGAAGTAGAAGCGGGGCACGGTGGCCGTCTCGTGAGCCTTCCACGCCCGCCGGCTGATCGCAACGAACGCGATGCCCGGTGACGCCGACAGGGCCTTCTGCGAGCCGCCGACCGCGACGTCGATCCCCCACGCATCGAACTCGAAGGGCACGGCACCGAGCGAGGAGACGGCGTCCACGATCAAGAGCGCCCCGGCTTCGTTCGCCACGTGCGCCAGCTCCTCGATCGGCTGGATCACGCCGGTCGAGGTCTCGGACTGCGTGAGCAACACCGCCTTCACGGGGTGCTCGGCGAGCGCATCGGCGACGTCCTCGGGCCGGATCCTCCGGCCCCACTCGTACTCGATGGTGCGCACGGTCAGCCCGTGAGCCTCCGCGAGCTTCTTCCACCGGTCGGCGAAGAAGCCGGCGAGCGGCACGAAGACCTCGTCGCCCGGCGAGAAGCAGTTCTCGATCGCCGACTCCAGACCGCCGGTTCCCGAGGACGTCATCAGGAGCACGTCGGCCTTCTCGGTCCGGTACAGCTCCTTCAGGCGGGCCGTCACGTCCTTCATCAGCTTCCCGAACCCCGGACCGCGGTGGTAGACGAGCGGGCTTCCCTGCGCGAGGTAGACCTCGGGCGGGATGGGGGTCGGGCCGGGGGCCAGGATGATCTCGGGCCTGTCCATCGTGCGGTCGCTCCTCGCGGGCTCGTGCCGTGCACCCATCCGGCGCGGGTGGCAAAGCCTATCACCGGCCTCCTCCGGAGGCGCCCGAAACTACCCCTTCGGCGCGAGCTCGCGCAGGTCGAACTCCGGGTCGGCGAGCTTCCTCGGGTCGGGCCGGACCCGCGCCCTGATCAGCGGCATAGAACGATCCCGCGCCCGAGCATGTTGAGGTTGTTCCCCGGTCACTCCAGGGAGACCTGGAGCTCGTCGCCCTCCTCGCGGGCCTCGAAGACGTCGACCGGATCGGTTGCGGGGCCATGGACCGCCTCCCCGGTCGTGATGTCGAACCGGCTGCCGTGGCACGGGCACTCGATCACAACGTCGTCCAGCTCGCCCGCCGCGAGGGAGCACTGCTGATGCGAGCAGAGGTCGTCGAACGCATGGAGGGCGCCGCCCACGTTCGCGATCCCGACCTGCCGCTCGCCGACCGAGTACGAGTTCACCTCGCCGTCCGCGATCTCGCCCGCCTGCCCGACCGTGACCCACTCCGGCATCCGTTCCTCCTCCGTCTCAGCCTTCCCCGGGAGTGACCGCACCCAAGCATAGGGCAAGCGCACCGCCGCGATCTGCCGCCGGCGCGCCAGCCGTCACGCGCTCCTGCTCCGGAAGCGGGTGACGAGATCCGGCGTCATGTAGCCGATGCCGACGATCACGTACAGCCCGAACAGGATCAGGAACGCGTCGCGGAACTCGATCGGCAGCATCGCCGGCAACAAGGCGCCAGCCACCCATGCGAGCTGGAACAGCACCTCGTACCGCACGAACACCCGGCCGTGCGCGCCGCCGGGTGCAAGCTGCTGCATGAGACTCTGGAACGCGAGGCGCCCGAGCTCGCCCGACGCCCCGGCGACGAGGGCGAACGCCGCGAGCACCGGCAGCGAGAACGCCACGAATGCAAGGAACGCGCCGATCCCTGCCGCGATCACGCATGCGATCACCACGGCCTCCTCGCGGAGCGACGCCGGCAGGCGCGGTGCGATGACGTCGCCGAGGAAGCTCCCCAGCGTCGCTGTGCCGGCGAGCACCACGAACCAGTACGTCGGCTCGCCGCTCCGACGCAGCGCGAACGCGATCGAGAACAGCAGGAACCCGCTCGCCGCGCGCAGTCCGGCGCCGCCGATCGCGGGTACCGCGAGCTGTGAGATCGCGCCGAGCCGGCTCGCTTCGCCGCGGCCACCGCGCAGGCGCGGATGCGGCAGGCGCAGGTTCATCAACGCCGTGGAGCCGTAGACGACCGCCGCCCCGTACAGCACGGCCGGGGCGTCGCCCATCTTGAACAGCAGCACCGCCGGCCCGGCCGCGAGTGCCGCGCCGCCGACCGCGATCCGTCCGAGGCGCGCGTTCGCGCGCACGAGCCCTTCCTCCGGCCCCGCGTACGCCATCGCGAGGCCGTTCTTCGTGATCGAGTGAACCTTCGAAAGCACGAGCAGCGCGAACCCGAACGGGTACAGCATGATCGTCGAGAACCGAGGTGCCGCGAGCACGCACACGAGCGAACGCCCCGCCGCCGCCACGAGCGAGATCGCCCGCCTCGGCCCTGCCCGATCGAGTAGCGGGACGAGCAGCGGCCCGGCGATCGCGAGCGGCGCCATCGTGAGCGCGAGGTAGAGCGCGACCTTCGCCGTGACGTCCTCGCCGACGGGGACGTCGAAGAAGACCGACCCGGCGAGCGCGATCGCGACCATCGCATCGCCGGCCGCGCTGCCGAGGTGCACGAGGCCGTACGTATCGAGCGGGTCTCCGGAGCGCCACATCCGCCCGATCGGCCGCAGGAGCGCCTCGACGAGGCCCACGAGCCCGAGCAGGATGAGCTGCCACCAGGGGTAGCGCCTCGGCTTCTCCCGCTCGACCCTCACGGGCCCGTCCGGCCTCAGTTCCTCATCAGCCGCTCGCGGAGCAGGTCGGAGACCACCTTCGGGTTGGCCGATCCGCCCGACTTCCTCATGACTTGCCCGACCAGGGCGTTCAGCACGCTCTCCTTACCACCGCGGAACTGCTCGACCAATCCGGGGTTCTCCGCGATGGCTTCGTCCACCCACGCCTCGAGCTGCGAGCTGTCGGAGACCTGTCGCAGACCATGCTCCTGGATCACCTCGTCGAGCGGTCGTCCCGACGTGACTGCGAAGTCGAACGCCGCCTTCGAGCCGGTGGAGGACAAGTCATCGTCCTCCACAAGGCGAAGGAGATCGCGGAGCCTCTCTGGTGGGAAGTCGGTCGCGAGGTCGCTCCACTCTCTGCCCGTGCGGTTCAGGTACGCGGCGATATCCTGCGTCATCCACATCGCGACGCTTGATGCCGGCGCCCCCAGGGCCACCGCACGCTCGAAGTACTCGGTGGCATCCCGGTCTGAGCCGACGATCGCGACCTGCTCAGGCCTCAAGGCGTGGTCGCGCCCGAGGCGGGCACGGCGCGCGGCCGGTAGCTCCGGCAGAGTCGCGCGTATCCGCTCGACCCACCCGGGATCGGGCTCGAGCGGTGGGAGGTCCGGCTCCGGGAAGTAGCGGTAGTCGAACGCCTCCTCCTTCGAGCGGAGGGTCTGGGTCGTGCCCTTGTCCTCGTCGAAGTGGCGCGTCTCCTGCACGAGCGGCTCGCCGCTCTGGAGGGCGGCGCGCTGGCGCTCCTCCTCGTACCTCAGCGCGCGCTCGAGGGAACGGATCGAGTTCAGGTTCTTGATCTCGACCTTCACACCGAAGTCGCTCGCGCCTTCCCGGCGCGTCGAGATGTTCGCGTCGCAACGGAGCGACCCCTCCTCCATGCGCACGTCCGAGACGCCGAGCGCCTCCAGCGTTGCCCGAAGCTCGGTGAGGTACGCCCGCGCCTCCTGTGACGAGCGGATGTCGGGCTCGGAGACGACCTCGACGAGCGGCACGCCGGCGCGGTTGAAGTCGATGAGCGCATGCTCGGCCTCGTGGATACGGCCGCTCACGCTGACGTGCGTCGTCTTGCCTGTGTCCTCCTCCATGTGCACACGCGTGATGCCGATGCGTCGGACCTCGCCGTCGACCTCGACGTCGAGGTGGCCGCCGACGCAGATGGGCAAGTCGTATTGGCTGATCTGGAAGTTCTTGGGCATGTCCGGGTAGAAGTAGTTCTTCCGGTGGAACAGCGAGTGCGGAGCGATCCTGCAGCCCAGCGCGAGACCGATCCGCACGATGTGCTCGATCGCCTTCTCGTTCGGGACCGGGAGCGACCCCGGGTGACCCAGGCACACCGGGCAGACGTGGGTGTTGGGCGGCGCTCCGAACTCGTTCCGGCAGCCGCAGAACATCTTCGTCTCGGTTGAGAGCTCGACGTGGCACTCGAGCCCGATGACGGTCTCGAACCCCTCGGCCATGACGCCGTCTACCTTACCGACACCGTCAGAGCGCCGTGACGAGCGGCGGGCGGGCGTCGAGCGCGAGCTCGCCCTCGAGGGCGTGGGCGACGCGGAAGAGCATGGGCTCGCCGAGCACGGGAGCGCTGATCTGCAGCCCGACGGGCAGCCCGGCCTCGTCGAGGCCGCTCGGGATCGAGATCGCCGGCACGCCGGACAGGTTCGCCGGGATCGTGAAGACATCGGACAGATACATGGCAAGCGGGTCGTCGGCGCGCTCCCCGATCCGGAACGCCGTCGTCGGCGACGTCGGCGAGACCAGCACGTCGTACCTCTCGAACGCGGCCTCGTAGTCGCGGATGATCAGCGTTCGGACCTTCTGCGCCTGGCCGTAGTAGGCCTCGTAGTAGCCAGCCGAGAGCGCGTACGTGCCGAGCATGATGCGGCGCTTCACCTCGGGCCCGAAACCGGCGCCGCGCGTCCTCGTCATCATCTCGACCGAGTCGCCCCCCTCCACGCGTAGCCCGTACCGGACGCCGTCGTACCGCGCGAGGTTGGAAGAGGCCTCCGACGGCGCGATGAGGTAGTAGGCCGAGAGCGCGTAGTCGGTGTGCGGAAGCGAGACCTCGCCGACGTGCGCGCCCATGTCGGCGAGTCGGTCGACGGCCGCCTGCACGCTGGCCCGCACGCCGGGCTGGACCCCCTCTCCGAACGCCTCCTTGACGACGCCGACCCAAAGGCCGACGACGCCCTGCTCGATCCCCTCGGTGTAGTCACGCTTCGGCTCGTCGAGGCTCGTCGCGTCCATCGGGTCCTTACCGGCGATCGAGGAGAGCAGCACCGCCGCGTCGCGCACACTCCGCGTGAACGTCCCGACGGTGTCGAGCGACGACGCGAAAGCGATGAGTCCGTACCTGCTGACCAGCCCGTAGGTCGGCTTCAGCCCGACGACGCCGCAGAGCGACGCCGGCTGGCGGACCGAGCCGCCGGTATCGGTGCCGAGGGCCCAGACCGCCTCGCCGGCCGCGACGGCCGCGGCCGAGCCGCCCGACGAGCCGCCGGGCACGGTGTCGAGGTTCCACGGGTTGTGCACCGGCCCGAAGGCCGAGTTCTCGTTCGAGGAGCCCATGGCGAACTCGTCGCAGTTGGTCTTGCCGAGCAGCACCGCGTGCTCAGCCGAGAGCCGCGACCAAGCTGTGCTGTCGTAGGGCGGCACGTAGGTCTCGAGGATCCGCGACCCGCACGTCGTGCGGATGCCGCGGGTCGTGAGCACATCTTTCAGCGCGAGCGGGATGCCGGCGACGGTGGGAAGCTCCTCGCCGCTCGCGAGACGTGCGTCCACGTCGGCGGCGCGGTCGCGGCCGACCTCCTCGGTCAGCGTGAGGAAGGCCTTCACGCGGTCCTCGACGGCGTCGATCCGCGCGAAGCACGAGGTCGCGATCTCGGCGCTTGAGACATCGCCGGCGCGGAGCTTCGCCGCGAGTTCCGTGCCCGTGAGGTCGCAGAGCCCAGCCACGCTCACTCCATCTCCACGATGCGCGGCACCTTGAACCGGCCCTCCTCGACCTCCGGCGCGTTCGCGAGCGCGTCCTCGCGTGCGAGCGAGGGCTTCGGCGTGTCCGGACGGAGCACGTTCGAACGTGGGATCGCCGAGGCGGTCGGCGGCACGTCGGCCGTGGCTACCTCGCTCACCTTCGCGGCGTGCTCGAGGATCACGCCGAGCTGCGCTCGCAGACGCTCCTTCTCCTGTGGCGTGAGGTCGAGACGCGCGAGGAGCGCTACGTGGTCGATGTCGATGTCGACAGGCATGGCCGCAAGTCTAGGCGCCGCCCTCGCCCGGAAGCAGTGCCGCGAGCGCCTCGCGCGGCATCTCGACGAACCCGTCGGCGGTCAGGCGCCGCAGCAGCTCGACCCAGCCCGGATGCGCACGGAACGCGATCGCCATCGTCTCCCTGGCGTCCTCGACGCGACCGTGTGTCGCGAGTGAGATCGCGGTCCAGAAGGCGATCTCGGGGTTGTCGGGCACCGCCTCGAGCGCGACACGCTGCTCCCGGAGCGCTCCGTCGAGGTCTCCGGCGAGCTCCAGCTTCTCCGCCACGTCGAGACGGTCGTACGCACGCTTGAGCTCGAGCAGCCGGCGAAGCTCGGGCAGCGGTGCCGGGTGGTCGTCGAGTCGCAGATCGACGAGCGTCTCCTCCCACGGCCTGCCGCTCGGCTCGGCACGCACCACCAGGATGCGCGCGGCCTGCCGACCCCGGACGTCACCGCCCTCGGCCTCGGCCGCGTCGAGGGCCGTGAGCAGCCGGTCCGCGAGGTCGCCCTCTGCCGTCCGGAAGGCGCCATGCATCGCCCCCCAGACGGTGCCGCGAAGCATCATGTTCGCCTGCACCGAGAACCCGTCGCCGGTCCGGTGCCCGGCCTCGCGGATGCACCTCGCGCCGGTGTGTGTCGCGACCCTCCCCTCGCGGTCGACCATCGCCACCTGGCGGTGCTCGGCGCTCTCGTCGGTGTCGGTGAGCGCGCGGAGCGTCTTCCCGGCGCTCTCCCCCGCCCGCATCCGCTCGAGGCCGAGCGGTCCGTACGAAACCTCGATCGTGGCCTGCGTCGCCACAGCGCCGACCCCCGCCTCCGCCCAGCACACGTAGCCGGCGGCGAACCAGTGGGACTGCACGGCCGCGCCGAACTCGCCGGTCTTCGGATCCCGCGCCACGATCGAGTACGTCATCTCCCCAACCTCCGTAGGAACTCACGCTCGTCGACGACCTCGACACCGAGCTGGATCGCCTTGTCGTACTTGGACCCGGGGTCCTCGCCGGCCACGATGAAGTCGGTCTTCTTCGACACGCTGGACGCGACGCGCGCCCCGGCCTCCCGCGCGATCCGCGTGGCCTCCTCGCGTGACATCGTCTCGAGGCCGCCGGTCAGCACGATCGTCCTGCCCGACAGCGGTCCCTCCCCCGGCTGCGCCGCCGGCGCCTCGTCGGCCATCCGGACGCCGGCCGCGCGCAGCTTCTCGACGAGGGCGAGGCTCTCGGGGTCTCGGAACCACTCATGGACGCTCCGTGCGATCTCGGCGCCGATCTCCGGCACCGCGTCGATATCCTCCTCGCGGGCCGCCGCGATCGCGTCGATCGAGCCGAACGCCCGCGCGAGCACCTGCGCGACGTGCTCGCCCACGTGCCGGATGTTGAGTCCGACGAGCAGCCGCCACACCGGCCGGTCCTTCGAGCCCTCGATGGCGCCGAGGAGGTTCGAGATCGCCTTCTCCTTGAATCCGGGCAGCGCCGCGAGCTGCTCGGCCGTGAGCGAGTACACGTCGCCCGGGTCCGAGATCAGCCCCTTGTCGAGCAGCCCGAGCAGCGTCACGTACCCGAGCCCCTCGATGTCCATCGCCCCGCGACCGGCGAAGTGGAACAGCCACTCGACGCTCTGGTCGGGGCAGCCTCGGCGGTTCGGGCAGCGGTAGTCGGCCTCGCCCTCGGGTCGCACGAGCTCGGCCCCGCACGAGGGGCATCGCTTCGGCATCTTCCACGGCCGCGCGTTCTTGGGGCGCTTCGGCAGCACCGGCCCGACGATCTCGGGGATCACGTCGCCGGCCCGACGGACGATCACGGTGTCGCCGCGGCGAACGTCCTTCCGCCGGACCTCGTCCTCGTTGTGCAGCGTCGCGTACGTGATCGTGACACCGCCGACGAACACCGGCTCGAGCACCGCGAACGGCGTGACCTTGCCGGTGCGGCCGGTGTGGACCTGGATCTCCTTCAGCAGCGTCGTGCGCTCCTCAGGCGGGAACTTGTAGGCGATCGCCCACCGCGGCGCGTGCGAAGTCGCCCCGAGCTCCTCCTGGAACGCGATCTGATCGACCTTCACGACGACCCCGTCGATCTCCCAGTCGACGCTGTGGCGGTCCTCCTGCCACCGCTCGACGTACGCGACGACGCCGTCGAGGCCGTCGACGGTCTCGCTGGTAGGTGCGGCCGGCAGACCCGCGTCGCGGCACCACCGCAGGAACCCCGAGTGCGAGTCGAACCGCACGCCCTCCGCGTAGCCGAAGCTGTGGACCCACAGCGCGAGCGGCCGGTTTGCCGTGACCTTCGGATCCTTCTGGCGGAGCGAGCCGGCGGCGGCGTTCCGCGGGTTCGCGAACGGCCGCTGCTCGGCGGCGGTGAGCTCCTCGTTCAGCCGCTCGAAGGCCCTCACCGGCAGGTAGATCTCGCCTCGGACCTCCAGAACGTTCGGCGGGTCCTTGACGAGCAGCCGCTGCGGTACCGAGCGCACCGTGCGCACGTTCGCCGTGATGTCCTCGCCGACGCGGCCGTCGCCGCGGGTGGCTCCCTTCACCAGCACACCGCGCTCGTAGGTGAGCGCCACCGCGACGCCGTCGATCTTCAGCTCGCACGAGTACCGCGCCCCGGAGCCGACGATGCGCTCGGCGCGCTGCTCCCACGCCTCGAGCTCCTCGCGCGAGAATGCGTTGTCGAGCGAGAGCATCGGCGAGCGGTGCTGGACCGGCGCGAACAGCTCGGCCGGCGCGACGCCGACCCGCTGCGTCGGGCTGTCGGGCATCACGAGCTCCGGGTACCGCTCCTCCAGTGCCCTCAGCTCCCGCATCAGCTCGTCGTACTCGGCGTCTGAGACCTCGGGGCTGTCGAGGACGTAGTAGCGGTAGGCGTGGTAGTTGAGCTGCTCGCGGAGCTCCTCGACGCGGAGCTTCGCCGCCGCTCGCTCGCGGTCGCAGTCGACCATCGCTACGTCGCGATCTCCACCCCGCCGGCGACGCCGATCCGGTCGCCCTGTACCACCACGCCGCCCCGCACGCCCGGCACACGCTTCAGGTACGCGAGCGCGAGGCGGAAGCCGTCATCCTTCGGCAGGATCGCCTGCACGCCGGCGGCCGCCGCGTCGGCGAGCATGCACGACTCGGCGATCAGCGCGAGGCCGTCCACCCCGATGCGTCCCCGCCCGAGCGTCGTCGAGATCCCGACGCCGTCGGCCCTCGGTTCGATCACGACCGAGATCGCCTCACCGCTCGGCCGGCGGTGAACGACGAGCTTCTGCCGCTTCCTCGCCACTATGAACAGGTCGCCCCCGCAGGCCACTGTGACCTCGTGGACCTCCTGCGCGAGGAACCGCCCCACGTGGTCGGTGACGGCCCCCTGGAACGAGAACATCGGCCCCACGCCGGCCGCCCTGGCCGCCTTCACCATCTCGCGCACGATCGACGGCGCGTCGTCGGGCACCTCGATCGGCCGCTTGCTGGTGCGCACCTCGGGGTTGCGGAGCGCGTAGGCATGGAGCTGCTCCCAGAACGACAGGGCCGCCGCCCGGGACTCCTCGTTGAAATCGGTACCGGCGCTGATGTGCAGCACCAGGTCCTGGACCTGGATATCGAAGGTGCGCGGCTTCCTCCTGAGCAGCCTCAGCGCCCTCGACCTCCTCGCGCACGGATGGAAGGATCTCTCGACCGCCGATGATAGCGAGCCCCGCCGGCCCTTCGGGCCGGCGGGGCTCGCCAGGGCTCCGCGTTCGGCTACGACCAGAACGCGTCCGACGCCGCTTGGTCCTCGGCCATGAGCCAGCACTCGACGGCCTTCCCGTCGCGCACGTGCCAGACGTGAACCTCCCTGCCGTCGAGCGTCCGGCCGTCGGACCGCTCAGCGTGGTCATGGATCAACGCCACGGCGTGCTCGTCGTTCGCGAGGATATCGTGGATGTCCTGGCGGAGCACCGCCATCTCCGCCAGCTTCGCGAACATGCCGAACACTGCCTCCTTGCCCAGATGGTCGCCGGACAACGTGCCCTTGCCCGGCCAGTGCCACACGATGTCGTCGGCGAAGAGCTCGCTGACCGTTGCCAGGTCGCCGGCGGCGTACGCCGCGTAGCCCTTCCGCACGAGCTCGACGTTCGGATGTTCAGCCATGGTTCCCTCCCCTCGCTCGGAAACACATCAGGCTACCCAGGGCGCCCACCCGCTGCAAGCCGGTGGCATCAGCGCAGGGCTTCGAGGATCCTCGCGCCGCCGAGCAGCTCGTCGCCCCGGTAGAACACCACGCTCTGGCCGGGGGCGACCCCGCGCTGCGACGCGCCGAACTCCACGCGGACCTCATCGCCGTTCGGCTCGACCACAGACGGCACGTCGTCGCCGCGGTAGCGGATCCGCACCTCGGCCTCGAACGACCCCCCGATGGGCGGCCCCCCGGCCACCCACGAGACGCGGTCGGCGACGAGGCCACGCCGGGCGAGCAGCTCGCCCGGCCCGACGACCACGCGGTTCGCCACGGCGTCGAGGTCGAGCACGTAGGTCCGCTCCCCCGTCGACACGCCGAGCCCCCGGCGCTGACCGACCGTGAATCGGAACGCGCCTCGGTGACGGCCGAGGACGTTGCCGTCGGCGTCGACGATCTCGCCCTCGCGCACCATCCACGGCACGAACCCCTCGATGAACGCGGCGTGGTCGGCGCCGGGCACGAAGCACACCTCCTGCGAGTCGGGCTTCGCCGCGACCGACAGCCCCAGCCGCTCCGCGTGCCGCCGGGTCTCGGCCTTCCGCATGCCGCCCACCGGGAACAGCGAGCGCGCGAGCTCGCGCTGCCCGAGCGTGTGGAGCATGTACGACTGGTCCTTGCCGGCGTCGGCGCTGCGCAGCAGCCGCCACCGTCCGTCCTCGCCTCGCGCGGTCCGCACGTAGTGGCCGGTCGCGACGAAGTCGATCCCGAGCTCGTCGGCCCGGGCGAGGAACGCGCCGAACTTGATGTGCTCGTTGCACCGCACGCAGGGGTTCGGCGTGCGCCCGGCCGCATGCTCGGAGAAGAAGTCGGCGAGCACCGTCTCCTCGAAGGTCTCCGACATGTCGACGGCCTCGAAGGCGAACCCGGCGATCCGCGCGACCTCCTCGGCGTCGGTTCGCGCCCGGGGCCCGCAGCAGCCGTGGTCGACCCCCCCGCTCGGCAGGTGGAGCAGCTTCATGTGCGAACCGAGGACCTCGTAGCCCTGCTCGTGGAGCAGGCACGCCGCGACCGACGAGTCGACCCCTCCCGACATCGCGATCAGCACGGAACCCTTCGCGGCCATCGGCCCGATGCTACGACGGTGGTCGACTTGTGGGGCCCGCGCCGTCCGAACGGCCTTGGTGCTGCCCGTGGGAGACTCGGCGGGTGATGGACGACGGGGCGCCCACGATCCAAGCTCGCTTCGACGACCTCCTCTCCGGGGCCGAGCGCTCCTTCCGCCTGGTCGGCCCGGTGGGTGTGATCGAGGCCCGCCGGCCCGAGGAGGTTGCTCCCGCGCTAGGCGCGCTCGAGGCCACCGCCGCGGAGGGCCTGTGGGCCGCCGGGTTCGTGTCCTACGAGGCCGCGCCGGGGCTGAATCCCGATCTCGAGGTTCGCTCGCGCCCCGCGGACGATCCTTTCGCCGACCTGCCTCTTCTCTGGTTCGCGACGTTCGAGGCCTGCCAGGACGATCCCTTGGACGAGGATGCCGGGCCAACCGCGTCTACGGGTCCGTGGACACCGTCGGTCGACCGCGCGGCCTACGACGCTGCCATCGAGCGGATCCACGCGCACATCGCCGCCGGCGACACCTACCAGGTCAACCACACGCTCCGACTACGCTCGCGATTCGACGGGGACGAGCGCGACCTGTACCGCGATCTCTGCCTCGCGCAGCGCGGCGGCTGCGCCGCGTACCTCAACGCCGGGCGCTACCGGGTGCTCTCGGCCTCGCCGGAGCTGTTCTTCCGGATCGACGGCGACCACATCACCACGCGACCGATGAAGGGCACCGCGCCGCGTGGCCGCTGGACGGCCGAGGACGATGCGACCGCCGCCCGCCTGGTCGCCTCGGCGAAGGAGCGCGCCGAGAACGCGATGATCGTTGACCTCCTCCGCAACGACCTCGGGCGTATCTCCGAGCCGGGGAGCGTCCGGGTCGAGCGGTTGTTCGAGGCTGAGCGGTACGAGACGGTGTGGCAGCTCACCTCGACCGTATCCTCGCGACTGCGTCCCCGTACGCCGCTCGTGGATGTCTTCCGTGCGCTGTTTCCCAGCGGCTCGGTGACCGGCGCGCCGAAGATCGCAACGATGCGGATCATCGCGGACCTAGAGGACTCCGCCCGGGGCGTGTACTGCGGAGCGGTGGGGCTCCTCTCGCCGCCCGGCGCGGCCGGACCGCGGGCGCGCTTCAACGTAGCGATCCGCACCGTCGTGCTCGACACCGAGACCGGCGCGGCCGAGTACGGGGTCGGCGGCGGCATCACGCACGACTCCTCGGCCGCGCGCGAGCACGCCGAGGTCCTCGCCAAGGCACGGGTGCTCACCGCGCGGCGCCCGCCCTTCGAGCTGCTCGAGACGCTCCGGCACGACGCCGAGGCCGGGTTCCTGCATCTCGGCGAGCACCTGGAGCGGCTTGAGAACTCGGCCGGGTACTTCGGGTTCGCCTTCGACCGCGATGCGGTTCTCGGTGCCCTTGGCAAGGCCGCAGCGGAGGCCGGGGGCGATGCACGCGTCCGGCTGACCCTCGCCCGCGAGGGCGCGGTGCGGGCCGAGGTCGCGCCGCTCCCGCCACCGCCGGACGGGCCGGTGCGCGTGGCCCTCGACGACGAGCCCGTGGACCCAGCCGATGTGTGGCTGTACCACAAGACGACGCTCCGGGAGCCCTACGAGGGTCGCAGGCGCAGGCACCCCGACGTCGACGATGTCCTGCTCGTCAACGACCGCGGCGAGGTCACCGAGTCCACGATCGCGAACCTCGCCGTGCGGCTCGACGGGGCCTGGTGGACGCCACCGCTCGACGCCGGGCTGCTCGCTGGGACCTACCGCGCCGTGTTGCTCCGCGAAGGGAAGCTCCGGGAGCGTCCGATCCGGATCGAGGAGTTGCGCCGCGCAGAGGAGATCGCTCTCGTGAACTCGGTCCGCGGCTGGCGCCGGGCGGTGATGGCGCCGTGAGCGGCCACCGCGGCTACCCACGCGATCGGGACGTCATCACCGTCTACCTAGGCCAGTTCACCTGGGAGCACGCGAACCAGATCGCCGGCGAGCTGGAACGCGCCGGGATCGTGTGGTGGTACAAGGAGCCCGGCGCGATCAGCCGCATCTGGGAACGCGACATCCGGCTGTTCGTCGACCGGACGCGCCTGGAGGAGGCTCGCGCGATCGCAGCGCGGATGCTCGGAACACCCCCCTAGGCTGGCGGACCCTCGCCCTGCGACGGCGTCGGAGTCTCCCCCGGCCACGCGTGGGGGTGCATGCGCTCCTCGTCCAGGGGACAGGCGCACAGCGGGCAACGGGGCGGCTCCTCGTACACGAGCACGACGCGCTCGCAGAACGGGCACTCGGCCTCCCGCATCACGGGGAGCCCGTCGGTGTCTTGAGGCATCTTCGGTTGGGCCGCTTGTCGGGGGGAGCGGTCTACTTCAGTTGTCGGTCGCATGGGCGAGGGTCTTTACCGGGGAGGCGGACACGCAGGAGGCCCTCCCGGCCGGGAGGGCCTCCACATCTTGGGCCGTCCACCGCATCCCGCGAGCTACGCGGCCTCCTTACGCTTCCGCTTCCCTCTGGATACGTACGTGCGCACGGGCTCGTGCTGCCAGCACAACTCCGAACGGTTGTAGATCGAGAGCTTGGTCGTGCACCCCTCGGCCGTGCAGACGCGGTTGCCCGGGTAGGTCCGATTGGCCCGCGGCAGCTCGCTGACGCGGGCTCCGCGGTACGCAGAAACCTGTGCCATCGTCACCCCTCGGTTCGAACTGCCCTCCGCCCATCGCTCAGGAGAGTCATCACGTATTCGAACCGACGGGAGGCGCGGTTCGTTCCCGATGCGCGGAACAGGTCCGGGTGCATAGGTTCTCAACACCGCCGGGATGGCGGCAGGAAGGTCCCAGAGGGAGGTCAGCTCTCCCGCTCGAGCCGCCCGATCAGGGCCTCGGTTGAGCACGTGAGCTGCACGACCCGCGGCGTGAACCCGAGGCCCTGCCAGAAGCGCATGGCGTCCTGGTTGGGGGCGAACGTCCTGAGCTCGATCCAGTCGACGCCGAGGTCCTGCGCGAACCGCGCCGCCTCCTTGACGAGCTTGCGGCCGATGCCCCGGCCCCGGTATCCGGTCCGCGCCACGACGCCGGAGAGCTCTAGCGCCCTCTCGTCGGAGAGGCGGGACGGCACGTGGACCTCGCCGTGGACCATGCCGACGACCTCCGAGTCGTCCTCCGCCACAAGCACGACGGCCTCGGCGGCGCTCATCGCCTCTCGGTATCCGTCGCGGACCTCGTCGCGGAAGTCGGGGCGCGGCGTGAACACACGCCAGTCGCTCTGCATCCGGTCGAGCTCCCCGAACAGCGCCACGAGGGCCGGCACGTCCTCCGGGGTCGCCCGCCTCACCTTCACGAGAGCTGGGTCCTACTTGCCCTCGAACCGCGGCTCGCGCTTTTCCAGGAACGCGCGCATACCCTCCTTCTGGTCCCGCGTCGCGAACAGGTCGCGGAACAGCTCACGCTCGATCTCGAGGCCGGTCTCCTGCGAGCCCTGCGCGGCGGCGTTCACGGCGAGCTTGGCCGCGCGGTAGGCGAGCGTCGGGCCGGCCGCGTACCGCGCCGCCTCTGCCAGCGCCGCCGGGTACACCTCGGCTGGGGGCAGCACCCGGTCGACCAGGCCGATCGCCAGCGCCTCTGCGGCGTCGACCTCCCGTCCCGTGTAGATCAGCTCGCGGGCCCTCGGCAGGCCGACGAGGCGCGGCAGCCGCTGTGTCCCGCCGGCGCCCGGGACGATCCCGATACCGATCTCGGGCTGGCCGAGCTTCGCGTCCTCGGCGGCGAACCGGAGATCCGCGCACAGGGCGATCTCGCAGCCGCCCCCGAGCGCGTACCCGTTGATCGCGGCGATCACGACTTTCGGCACGGCCTCGAGGTGGCGGAGCGCCGACTCCAGCGCCCCCACGACCGGCGCGATATCGCGCGGGCCGAGGTCCGCCATCGCCCCTATGTCGGCGCCGCCCGAGAAGACGCGCTCTCCACCCCAGACCACCGCGGCGTGGATGGCTTCATCGTTGGCAACGACCTTCGCCGCATCCCAGATCTCCAGCGACAACCGCTCGTCGATCGCGTTGGCCGGCGGGCGGTCGAGCCGGATCGTGGCGACCGCGTCCTGGACCTCCAACCGCACGAACTCACCCATCGCGTACCTCCGCTTCCGGTGCCGGCCCTAATCTTTCCAGACGCGAGGCGCCCGTGTGGAGCATTTGCAGGTGCAACTGGCTGCTACACTCCGCCCCGTGGAGCAGCGAACGACCGCGGACGTGATCGATCTGCTACGCGAGCGGGGACTCCGCATGACCCCCCAGCGCAGAGCCATCGTCGCCGAGATCATGCGGACGCAGGGGCACATCTCCCCCACAGCCCTGGCCAGAAAGGTCCAGAACGAGATGCCGGGTGTGAACGCCTCTACGATCTACCGGACGCTGTCGACCCTCGAGGAGGCCGGAGTCATCGCCCACGCGCATCTGACAGGCGGCGCCGAATACCACCGCGCCGAGGAGGCCGGGCACGTGCACCTCACGTGCGCCCGCTGCGGCGCCGAAGACGACCTGTCGCTCGACGACGCATCGGCTCTCTCCGAGGTGATCGCGCGACACCGCGGGTTCCTGCCCGACCTCACGCACTTCGCGATCAGTGGCCTCTGCACCGCCTGCCGTGCCGCCGGCGCCTGAGCGGCTAGCCGGACCCGACCGCCCGCATCGCCTCCGCCGGGTAGAACCCGAACGGCAGCTCGAGGCGGTTCGCGGTCATCAGCCGATCATTGGAGAGGATGCCGACGGTCGGACCGTCGGCCATGAGCACCCCTCCGTTCATCACGACCGAGCGCGGGCAGAGCTCCAGCGCGTACGGCAGGTCGTGCGTGACCATCAGCATCGTGATGTCGAGCGACGTCAGGACCCCGGCGAGCTCACGGCGGCCGGCAGGGTCCAGGTTCGAGGAGGGCTCGTCGAGGACCAGGATCTCAGGCTCCATCGCGAGGACGGTTGCCACGGCGACGCGGCGCCGCTGGCCGAAGCTCAGGTGGTGCGGCGCGCGGTCAGCGAACCCGTCCATCCCGACGGCCGCCAGGGCCGCCTGCACCCGGGCCCCGAGCTCATCGCCCCGGATCCCGAGGTTCGCGGGGCCGAAGGCGACGTCCTCACGCACCGTCGGCATGAACAGCTGGTCGTCGGGGTCCTGGAACACGATGCCAACGCGGCGCCGGATCTCTCGCAGGTTCTGCTTGACGACCGGGAGCCCGCCCACGGTGACCGAGCCCTTCTGGCAGGCGTGGATCCCGTTCAGATGCATCACCAGCGTGGTCTTGCCAGCGCCGTTCGGGCCGAGCAGCGCGACCCGCTCCCCGCGCTCGATCACGAGGCTCACGCCGAACAGAGCCTGGGTTCCGTCCGGGTATGCGAACAGCAGGTCGTGGACCTCGAGCGCCGGACGGTTCATCGCACCACCCACGCGATCGTCGCAACGAGCACCGCGACGGCGGGCACGGAGAGCGCGGCCAGCCACGACGTGGCGGTGGCGGGAGTCTCGTCGACGCGCGGCAGCGATCCGGCGTACCCGCGCGAGAGCATCGCGAGGTACACGCGCTCGCCGCGCTCGTACGAGCGGATGAACAGGGCACCGGCCGACGCCGCCACGGCTCTCACCTGCCAGATCCAGCGGGGGTCGTAGGCGCGCGACTCGCGGGCGACCTTCATCCGCTGCATCTCGTCGGCGATCACGTCGAAGTACCGGATCATGAACGACGCTGTCGACGTGAACGCCCACGGCAGGTGCAGTCGCTCGAACCCGCGGAGGAACTCCGGCATCGTGGTCGTCGCCGCCACGAGGATGCTCACCGCGAGGCCGAGGGTCGCCTTCGCGACGATGTTCCAAGCGCCCCAGAGCCCCTCGACGGAGAGCGACGGCCCGAAGACGTCGGTGCGCTCCCCGCGGCCGATGAATGGCAGCAGCACCGCGAACGCGATGAACGGCACCTCGAACACGAGCCGCTTCGCGACGAACCCAGGCGGGATCTCGGCGAGCCGGATCAGCGCGATCACCACGACGGCGTACACGGCGAACGCCCAGAACGCCTCGCGCGGGGTCGCGACGACGACCATCACGAACAGCAGCTGCGCCGCCAGCTTGCACTGGGGCGCAAGCCGGTGGACGGCCGTGTGGCCGTGGACGTAGAGGGCGTGCGCGTGGGGTCCGCTCATGTCCCGCCGGCCGGGGCCGGCTTTCGGCGAGCGCGGTACACGCGGAGGGCTCCGAACAGGATCATCGCGACGCCGAACGTGATGACCACACCGATGACCCCAGACAGGCCGGTACTGAGCTTCTCGTTCTCGACGCCCTTCACGCCGTAGTCGGCGAGCGGGCCGCCGCCGAGCGCGTGCGCCTTGGCGGTGTCGGCGAAGCCCTTGTCGATCGAGACCTTCTCGAGCCCATCGGGCAAGCTGCTGGCGTATGGGCTGACGAGGAACGCGAGGCCGAGTGCCACGATCAGGCCGCCGATCACGAACAGCAGCAGGTTCCTACGGTCCACCGCACTACCTCCCCACCATCGGCCGGATCGGACGCACCTCGAGCTGCGGCAGCAGGTCGCGGGCCCCGTACACGAGGTCCGGTCGAACAGCGAGCACCGCACCGATCGTGAGCGAGGTGATGATCGCCTCGCCGATGCCGATCAGCACGTGGATCCCGACCATCGCCGAGGCCACCGTCACGACGGACGCGTCCCCGACGCCGCCGAGCATGTACTCGACGACGAACCCGATCGACGCCCCCACCACCGACAGGAACGCCGCGACCGCAGAGGCCACGACGACCCCCGACCGGGTCTTCGGCAGCACCACTCGCGCGAGCGCGAGCACCGCGTAGCCGCCGAGGCAGCCGATCAGCGCCATGTTCACGATGTTCAGCCCGAGCGCGGACAGGCCGCCGTCGGCGAAGAACAGCCCCTGTACGAGCAGGACGAGCGCGACGCAGATAACCCCCGCCCACGGGCCGACGAGCACCGCTGCGAGCACGCCACCGAGGAAGTGCCCGCTGGTCCCCGCGGCCACCGGGAAGTTCAGCATCTGCATCGCGAAGACGAAGGCCGCCACGAGCCCGGCGAGCGGAGCCTGCTTGTCCTCCATCGTTTGGGCCGCCTTCCTCAGGCTGACGCCGATGCCGCCGGCCGCGACCACGCCGGCACCGGCGGACACGCCGGCATTGATGAACCCGTCCGGGATGTGCATCGCTCCTCCTCGTTCGGACCCGCGTTCCCCCCGCCGGCTCTCGGACTGCATGCAGCCTCATGCAACTGCAATGATGCGCAAGAACTCCCTGGTGGACGTTACCCAGCCCGGGCAGGTGCGTCAAGGCGGTCCCCGGGACAGGCCGGCAGGTGCGGGTCAGCCCGGGCTTGCACCCCCCGATCGGCCCGCCGGCGCTGCGCCCGGCATAGCCATCAGTGCGTCGCGGATCGACTTGCACTGCTTCCGCTGCCGGACGAGATCCGGGTCGTCGTCGGAGACGGTCCGCGTCCGGATCATCGCGAGGTTGATCTGCTCGCGCTGCAGGCGCTTCAGCAGCCGGGCGGCCCTATCCCCCGCGCGGGTCCGCATGTGGCGGACCGAGCGCTTCCGGGCGACCGGGTCGACGAGGATCCCGAGCTCGGTCGCCGAGATGCCCGGCAGACCTACCTCCGAGCTCAACGCGGCCTGCAGCCACCGCCGCTCGCGCCGCCTGGCCAGCCACACGGCGACCATGACGAACGCGACCAGCGGCAGACCCTTGATCGCCGCCGCGAACGGGATCAGCAGCCAGTCGCCGACGCCGTGGAGCTCCGCCGGGAACAGGTCGAGCCACGGTGAGTTCCACAGGAAGTGCCCCACGACGGCGATCGCGAAGAGCCCCACCCCCACTCCGACCCGCCGTCGGAGCGACGCGTCCCCGCGTCGCGAGAAGAAGTACGCGACGCCCATCCCGGCGAGGCCCGTGTACATCACGTGGCCGTAGAGACCGCTCGAAACCACCCGCACGTAGAAGCCCTCGAGCACGCCGGAGGTCGTGCCGCCGAACACGCCGATGAAGTAGAAGACGTCCTCGACGACGGCGAAGCCGAGGCCGCACATCGCCCCGAACACGAACCCGTCCATCATGTCGTCGACCCGGCTCGGCCCGATGAGGCAGATCAGGACGACGCCGGCGACCTTCAGCGTCTCCTCGACCCACGGCGCCGTGAGCGCCGCCGTCCAGCGCGAGGCGAACTCCGGGCCGCCGAGCCGGGCGACCACAAGGCCCCAGCCCTCGTCGGCGAGGCCGGCGAGGGTGGTCGCCGCGACCGCGCCCCACACCAGCGAGGCGATCACGAGCGACATCGGCTCGCGCTCGTACAGATCTAGCAAGTAGACGGCGAGGAACACCGGTAGCGCGTAGACGATCAGCAGCGCCCACGACAGGACCCATCCGGAGGGCGAGATGTGGTGGAACACGTTCTGCCGCGAGATCGCGTACCAACCGGTGACGACCACGATGACCGTGTAGAACCAGAACGCCGGCTGGTCGAACCGGAACAGCGTGGTCTTGCGGCCCCGATGAGGTCGCGCGTCCGCGCGGTCCTGTGCGGGTATCAACGCGGCCACGTCAGTTCACCACCGCGTCCTCGATCATCGTGCGGGTGTCGTCGATGACGTACTGGAGCAGGCCCTGGGGCGCCCAGGCGTCGAAGACGACGCCGGTCCCCGACGACGTGACGAGCACGGTCACTTCGCCCTCGACCGGCGCCTGCCCCCTGCCGAACAACCCGACGTAGTGCAGCCGCACTCCCTCGAGGTCAGACCGCAGCCGGACCGGCGCGGTCGAGGGCGACACCGACAGCCGGACCGCATCCGGCTCAAGGACCCGGTTCACGTACTCACCCGCGAGGTCGGTCACGTCGCCGCCGAACGACGCCGCGAAGACGTCGAGGTTCCCGGCCCCCCGGGTGAGCCCCACCCCCAGGGCGTTCGTGAAGCGCTGCGCGACCTCCCAGCCCGACAGCGGCGAGACGCGCACGGCGCCGCCGACCGTGACCCGCGGCCCCGCCGGCTCCGAGAGTGCGCCGGCAGTCACATAGCCTCCGAAGACGACGACGAGGATCGAGACGACCACGAGGAACGACGGCAGGACCGCGGACGAGCGTAGACGGCAGCCGGCCGGCGGGGTCGGGCCGCTCATCACTCCACCGACAGGAGCTTCGACAGGCGGGCGAGCTTGCCCGGGTGGAGCGCGAGCCCGTCGATCCGGATCTCGCGCTTGAGCAACTTGCCGAGGATATCCCGCCCCGGCCCCGTGAACGGATCGGGCAGCCCGAGTCGCAGCGGCACCGACGAGAGCAGGAGCAGCGCGTACGAGTCGGCCCGCACGTGCAGATGAGGGGTGCCGTCCGAGCGCCCGTTGCCGATCGCGACCTCTCCGGCCGACACGCGAACCGTGACCGACACCTCGGCGTCCGGCGCCGTGATGTCGATCACCGCGGGCTTCAGCAGCTCCGTGCGGTGTGGGTGGCGCGCCAGGTTCGCTTCGATCAGCCCGCCCAGCACCGCGGCGAGGCCGTTGGGCTCAGCGTCGAGATACTCGACCCTCACGGCGTGAGCAGCACCTTCGTAGCGCGGTGGGAGTCGAAGAGCTCGTACCCGAGAGGGGCCTCGGCGAGCGGTAGCCGGTGCGAGATGATCGGCAGCGGGTCGATCCGCCCCTCGGCCACAGCGCCGAGGGCCTCCTCCCACCAGGCGTGTACCGGACAGATACCGGCGAAGCGCACCCACAGCGCCCGCGTCCACCAGATGCCCACAGGCACGTTCACCGTCTCGCTCGTGAACATCCCGACCACGGTGACGTTGCCGCCACGACGAACCACGTCGAGCGCCGTGTCGAGCCCGCCGAGGTTCCCGACGGCCTCGATCGCGACGTCGGCGCCACGGCCGTCGGTGCGCCCGGCGACCGCCATCTGCGGATGCCTCCCGGCGACGTTCACCGGGACGGCGCCGACCCCCTCCGTCAGGGCAAGCCGCTCCGGCTCAAGGTCGAGCGCGAGCACCTCGCCGGCGCCGCGCGCGAGCGCCGACTGCACGCAGAAGAACCCGACCGGCCCGGCGCCGACGACCGCGACCGTGTCGCCCGGCCGGATGCCGGAGATCGCCGCGCCGTAGTACCCGGTCGTGAGGATGTCGCCGACGAACAGCGCGTGCTCGTCGTCCATCCCCCCAGGGACCGCGAGCAGGTTCGTGTCGGCGAACGGCACGCGCACGAGCTCGGCCTGCGCGCCGCCCAGCCCGCCCCCGAAGATGCCGGCACCGAGGTTCCGGAAGTCCTCGCAGAGCTGCGTCTGCCCGTTCCGGCAGAACCAACACGTGCCGCAGGCGATGTCGAACGACACGACGACACGGTCGCCAGGCCGGAACCGCTCGACGGCCGGCCCGACCGCCTCGACGACGCCCAGGGCCTCGTGACCGATCGTCTCGCCCGGCTCGAGCGGCGCCTTGCCGTGGAAGAAGTGCAGGTCCGAGCCGCAGATCGCGGCCGTGGTGACGCGGAGGATCGCGTCGTGGGGATCCTCGATGATGGGGTCCGGCACGTCCGCGACCGCGACCCTGCCGACCCCCTCGTAGACGACCGCCCTCACGCGCTCCCTCCCTCCGCGTCCGGTTCTCGGAACCCGAGCCTAGTGCTCGTCGAGGAACTCGGTCGGCACCGTCGTCGTGAGGTGCACAAGCTCGTTCGCCGCGCGCACGTACCGGATGATCGTCGGCAGGTCGCCGAGCACCTTCAGCTTGCCCTGCATCATCCCCTTCACGGGGTCGAGGTCGCCCCCTAGGACCTCCTTCCACCGCGAGTACGGCGCACGGATCACGAACCGGGCTTTGCCACCCTCATCGGCATCGACCATGTGCGCGTCTCGGCACTCGCCGTGCCAGAGGTCGAGCCAGGCCCAGAGATCGGCCGGTACACGCTTGTCGGGCTCGGCCTCGAAGACGAAGGAGATGTCACCCTCCCATTCGGCCGCGGCTTCGTGGTAGTCGGGTGAGTCGTTGATGTGTTCGCGGTAGATCTTCAGCCAGTCGTCGCTCGGGAACGTCACCATCCCACATCCCTCCCTCCGGTAGTCCGGTACTCATCACATAGACCCGGCGCTCATCGCAGCAACACGATCAGCACGAACCCGATCGCGTTGAACGTGGCGTGCGCGATCATGTTCGCAACGACGTTGCCGCGCCGCTCGTACAGGTAGGCGAGCGCGGCCCCCACGCAGGCCATCACGCTCATCAGCAGCAGGTTGCCCATCAACGGCCCCGGGATGTAGTGGATCGGGCCGAACGCGAGGCTCGACCCCACGATCCCGAGCCACACGCCGTGACGGTCGCGGATCCCCCGATACAGGATCCCTCGGAAGAACAGCTCCTCGTGGATCGGTGCGATCACGACGATGTAGACGACACCGACGATCGCGCCCGCCGCCGACAGGTGCGGCGGGAGCTGTTCCGGCGCCGTGACGGCCCTCCCGGCTACCGCATCGAGGAGCAGCGTCAACACGAGTCCGAACCCAAACACCATGGCCGGGTACAGCAGGACACCGAAGACGGCACCGGCCCGGACCTCCGGCCACACCCGCTTCGGGAACCCGATCGCTCCGCGACATGTTGGGTGGAAACGCCATAGCCAGAACAGCAAGACCCCGACGATCACGATCGCCGATGCCGCCGAGGCCATGAACATCGCGAGCCCCTCCGAGTCGATCGCCAACACGAGCGGCATCGCCACGAAGCCGGAGAGGATGAATGCGAGCAGGTAGACGCCGATCGCCTCCCACCACCGCCAGGTCGCCTTCGGCCGCTCCTCGACCGGAGCGGACAGGAGCGGCGGGATCGCGTGCATGCGGTCGGGCCGTGGGGGCACGTACTCGCTCATGTCGCCGTCATCTTCCACGTTCCTTCGATCAGCGACACGTAGAAGAGCCCCCCTAGGCCGAGCGCGAAACCGAGACCGCACGCCGCGGCGCCGCTGTCGTTCGCGACGTAGGCGACGACGCTCGCGACGATCATCACGAGGAGGGCGTCACGCCACGCCGGATGGGCGGCGAGCGGCTCCCGCAGCAGCGCGGGCGGACGGAGCAGCGCGACCAGGACGATGGGGAGGCCGAGCACCGGCACGATGGCGAACGGGTTCCGCACGATCAGGCGCCAGCCGACCAGCAGCCGGTCGGCGAACGTCCGCCAGATCCCGCTCAGCCCACCGGGGGACTCCTCGAAGCGCGTGACGTGCGTGGGCGACGACGTCAGGAACCGGTGGGCGAGTAGGACGACGGCCACACCCACGACCACGACCACAGCCGTAAGGACCGCGCCCTTCCACCCGATCCGCCCGAGCCGACGCTGCGCGAGCCACAGCCCTGCCGCCGCGAACAACGCGACCGCTCCGCCGAGGTTCGCGCCGACCCCTGGCAGTCCGGCGAAGAGCGCCGCCGCCACGATCAGGACGAACCCCACGATCGCGTTCATCCGGTGGGCGACGTAGAGCGACGCGCCGATCAGCAGACCTATGAAGGCATTCGGCAGACCGTAGAACCGCCCGCCGTCGAGCTCTGAACCCCCGTGGAACGGGGTGAGCGCGGCCGTCCACCCGAGCGCCGCCTCGACCACGAAGTACGCGAGCACCGCTGCGCCGATCGCCGCTGGCGGGACCAGCGCGCCGAACCGCCGGAGCGGCACGAACGCGAGCGTGCCGACGACCGTCACGCCGATCAGGAACGGCATCACGGTCGCGTACGAGAGCGTCGGCAGATGCCCGGCAGCGAGGAGCGCGACACCGAGCACCGGCACGGACATCGCGAGCCACGCGGCGAAGTGCGCGAGCCGCGGCGGAACGCGACGACCGAGCGCGAGCAGCGCGAGCCCGAACAGTCCGGCGAGCGTCACGTACAGCCCGGCCGCGATCCCGATCGGCACGGACATCCGCCGCTGCGCTAGGTACCGCTCGTGCAGCTCGAACGGCACCGGCTCATCCACGACACGGATCGGAGACCCTTCCTCCGGGAGCGGCAGGGCCGTGAACCGAGCGATGGTAGCAACAATGTCGGCGTCGCTGACCACGCCGATCCGCCGAGTGGAGTCCGACGTGAGCGTCCGCATCGGCACGCCGCCGCCGAACAGCTCCCTCGGGTCACCATCGGCCACGATCACCGGGTACAGCTGGTCCTTCGCGCGCTCCATCCCTGCGGTCCGGACCAGGCTCACGACGATCACCAGGACGCGTCGGGCGCCGAAGCGCCGGACGCGGTCTTCGATCACCTCGCCGATGCTCACGAGCTGGGCCCGAACCCCGATTACGTACTCGATCTCGTCGTCGACGCCGGGCGTCCTCTCTCCCCCGACGTGCCGGTCGAGCGTGCCTCCGTAGCTCAGGAGCGCGGCCCCGCCCGCATGCGCGAGGTTCGCGAGCTGCGGTCGGGCGAGAAGGTCCTCGAACGAGGCGGGTGACACGCGGATCAGAAAGACCGACCGCTCGCCCGAGATGGTGCGGGCGCTTGCAGTACGCGGCGCGCTCGCGACGGCGGCGAGCCCGAGGAGGATGAGCAGCAGGAGTCCGCGGCGGGCGGCGGTCACGAGGGCGCGGGGGTACGTTCCCGCTCGCGGCGGACCTCGGCGCCGAGCGCGATGAGCTTCGCCTCGAAGTCCTGGTACCCGCGGTCGACGTGGTACATGTCCTCGATCGCCGTGACACCGTCGGCGCCGAGCGCGGCGAGCACCATCGCGGCGCCGGCGCGGATGTCGAGCGCGCGAACCGGCGCGGCCGACAGCCGCTCGACTCCACGGATCACCGCGTGGTGGCCCTCGGTCCGGATGTCGGCCCCCATCCGGTTCAGCTCGTCGACCGTCATGAACCGGCTCTCGAAGACGTTCTCGGTCACGATGCTCGTCCCCTCTGCCGAGGCAAGGAGCGCCATCATCTGCGGTTGGAGGTCGGTCGGAAACCCCGGATACGGAAGCGTCACGAAATCGACAGCCTTGGCGCGGCCCTCGAGGCCGACCGCGATGCCGCCCTCGGTCGCGAGGATGTCAGCCCCGCAGTCGGAGAGCTTGGCCAGCACGAGATCCATGTGGTCGGCCTGCGCGCCCTCGAGCACCACGCGGCCGCCGGTGACGCACGCGGCGATCGCGAACGTGCCGGCCTCGATGCGGTCCGGGATCGCCGTGTGCTCGACGGCGGTGAAGTCCTCGACGCCCTCGATCTCAATCGTCGGCGTGCCGGCACCCTCGATCCTCGCGCCCATCGACGTGAGGAACGCGGCGAGGTCCGCCAGCTCCGGTTCGCGCGCGGCGTTCTCGATCACCGTCGTGCCGCGCGCGGTGACGGCGGCCATCACCACGTTCTCCGTCGCGCCGACGCTCGGGAAGTCGAGCGAGACGACGGTGCCCCGCAGGCGACCGTCGACCCTGCCGAGGAGGAACCCGTGCTCCGAGGAGAACTGGACGCCCATCCGCTCGAGCCCGCGGATGTGCAGATCGATCTTCCGCGAGCCGATGTTGCAGCCTCCCGGCATCGCGACCCGCGCCCAGCCGAACCGCGCGAGCAGCGGCCCGAGCACGCTGATCGACGCCCGCATCCGGTTCACGAGCTCGTAGGGCGTCTCGAGCGGCCGGACGTCGGTCGTATCGATCGACAGCGTCTCGCCGTCCCACTCCACCCCGGCGCCGAGGTGGGCCAGCACCTCGCCCATCGTGATGCAGTCCTGGATCCTGGGAACGTTGCGCAGTGCCGTCCGGCCCTGCGCGAGCAGCGACGCGGCCATCAGCTTCAGCGCGGAGTTCTTGGCGCCGGAGATGCGCATGGAGCCCTCCAGGCGCGCTCCGCCGTTCACGACGAGTCGGTCCATCCCGCCCCGATTCTAGGTGCCGAGGGTCCCGCGATACCGCAACCACCAAGCCGTTCCTCCGACGACCCGGACGGTCGGTCGGGGTTCCGGTCTCAGGGTCACTCCAGCAGCTTGATGCGGGCCAGCGCCCTCGCGAGCCCGGCCTTAGCCCCGATGTCCTCCTTCTCGGTGAGCCGGCGCTCCATCTCCTCCGCCCGGCGCTGCTCGAGCTCCGGGTCGATCTCGGACCGCAGTGAGGCCGTCGGCACCAGCACGTCCACGCGCGTGGTCCCGCCGGCGCTCGTGACGTGCATGAAGCCGCCGTCGACGACCGAGGAGATCTCCTCGCCCTCTCGCAGGATGCGGAGCGGCCCGATCGCGAGGCGGATCAGGAGGGGCGCGTGGTTCACGAGGATGCCGACGTCGCCCTCGACGCCGCGCGCGATCACCAGGCGGGCCTCCCCGGACCAGACCTCACGCTCGGGCGTGACGACGCGGACCTCGAGAGGCATCGCTACGAAACCGCCGCGATCTGCTTCGCCTGCTGCACGGCCTCCTCGATCCCACCGACGAGCAGGAAGGCCTGCTCGGGCAGGTGGTCGTACTCGCCGTCGCAGAGCGCCTTGAACGAGGCGATCGTCTCGTCGACCGGCACGTACTTCCCGGGGATGCCGGTGAACTGCTCCGTCACGAAGAACGGCTGCGACAGGAACCGCTGGATCTTGCGCGCTCGGGCGACGATGACCTTGTCCTCCTCCGAGAGCTCGTCGACGCCGAGGATCGCGATGATGTCCTGGAGGTCCTTGTAGCGTTGCAGGATCTCCTGCACGCGTCGCGCGACCGCGTAGTGATCCTCGCCGACGTACCGCGGGTCGAGGATCCGCGAGGTCGAGTCGAGCGGGTCCACGGCCGGGTAGATGCCGAGCGCCACGATGTCACGGTTGAGCACCGTGGTGGCATCGAGGTGTGCGAACGCCGTGTGCGGCGCCGGATCGGTGATGTCGTCGGCCGGCACGTAGATCGCCTGCAGAGAGGTGATCGACCGGCCCTTCGTCGAGGTGATCCGCTCCTGCAGCGCGCCCATCTCCCCTGCCAGGTCCGGCTGGTAGCCCACGGCGGACGGCATGCGGCCGAGCAGGGTCGATACCTCGGAGCCGGCCTGGGTGAACCGGAAGATGTTGTCGATGAACAGGAGCACGTCCTTGCGCTCGACGTCGCGGAAGTACTCGGCCATCGTGAGCGCCGACAGCCCCACGCGCAGGCGCACGCCCGGCGGCTCGTCCATCTGGCCGAACACGAGCACCGTCTTCTCGATGACGCCCGACCGGGTCATCTCGAGGAACAGGTCGTTGCCCTCACGTGTGCGCTCGCCGATCCCGGCGAACACCGACACGCCGCCGTGCTGCTCCGCCTGACGGCGGATCATCTCCTGGATGATGACCGTCTTGCCGACCCCTGCGCCGCCGAACATGCCGATCTTGCCACCCTGCACGTAGGGCTCGAGCAGGTCGATGACCTTGATGCCCGTCTCGAGCATGACCGACTTCGGCTCGAGCTCCTCGAACGGGGGCGGCTCGCGGTGGATCGGCCACCAGTCGCTCGGGTGGATCTGGTCGGACGTCGTGTCGAGGGGCTCGCCGAGCAGGTTGTAGACGTGCCCGAGCACTCCCTCGCCGACCGGCACCCGAATCGGCTCGCCCGTGTTCTCGACCGGCGAGCCCCGCACGAGGCCGTCGGTCGGCTTCAGCGCGATCGCGCGCACGGTCGAGTCACCGATGTGTTGGGCGACCTCGCACGTGATCGTGGCGGTCCTGCCCCCGAACGCGATATCGATCTTCAGCGCGGTGTAGATCTCGGGCAGCTCGGCCGGTGGGAACTCGACGTCCACCACCGGGCCGATGACCCGAACCACCCGTCCCTTCGCCCGCTCGTTCTCGATCATCGTTCGCTACTCCCCTACCGCCTCGGCGAGGGCTTCGGCCCCGCCGACGATCTCCATGATCTCGCCCGTGATCTCATCCTGCCGGGCGCGGTTCGCCTGCCGGGTCAGGACCTTGATGAGATCCTCCGCGTTGTCCGTCGCCGCCTTCATCGCGCGGCGCCTGGCCGCGTTCTCCGACGCCGCCGATTCGAGCAGCGCCGCGTACACCTTCGTGACGACGTACTGCGGCAGCAGCTCGCCGAGGATCACGTCCGGCGCCGGCTCGAAGATGTACTCGGTGTGCGGCCGCCCCTTGAACTCCCGCACCTCCTCCGGCGAGACCGGGAGGAACCGCCTCACCGCCGGCCTGAGCGTGAACGCTGAGCGGAAGTCGGTGAAGACCGCGTGGAGCTCGTCGATCCTCCGCTCCGCGAAGTCGTCGATCAGTCGGCGGCCGATCCCGTCGGCAGCCGAGTAGGACGGCACCTCGCTGAAGCCCGACCATGTGCCCTCGAGCGGCACGCCGCGGAACCGCAGATACGAGATGCCCTTCTTGCCGCAGACGTACACGGTCGGCTCCAACCCGCGCCTGCGGATCTCGCGCATCAGACCCTCCGCGAGACGCAGGACGTTCGCGTTGTACGAACCGGCGAGCCCCCGATCGGACGTCACCAGCAACACCCCGGCTCGCTCCGGCGTCTCCCGCTCCTCGAGGAGCGGGTGTGCGAGGGACCCGGTCTGCCGTGCGACGTCCTCCATCGCGCGCGTGAGGAGTTCCGCGTAGGGACGTGCCGCCTCAGCCCGCTGCTGCGCCTTCGCGATGCGGGACGCGGCGATGAGCTCCATCGCCCTGGTGATCTTCATAGTCGACTGGACCGAACGGATCCGCCGACGGACGACGCGGAGCTTGGCGCCCATCCGCTACCCGGAGGACGGGGCATCGGCATCGCCGAGCGGCCCCGCCTCCTCCTCGCGCTCCCGATGTATCTCCTCGCGCGTCGGCGGGGGCGGCGGCTCCTCCTCGACGGCCGACATCCGTTCCCAGCCGAGGTCGCGCTTGACCTGGTCGGGCGCACTGCCCTCGCCGGCTGCGGCTTCGCTGCCGGCGCCGCCGCCGGTCGGCACGAAGGTCGCCTTGAAGATCTCGACCGCTTCCTTCAGGACCCCCTCGGTCCGGTCGGAGAGGTCGCCGGTCTCGCCGATCGCCCGGATCGCCTCCGGGTGACGCGTCTCGACGTACTCCGCGAACTCCTCGACGAAGCGTCTGGCGTCCTCGACGGGGTAGTCGTCGAGGACGCCACCGGTGGCGACCCAGATGTAGAGCACCTGCCGCTCGACCGGCACCGGCCGGTACTGCGGCTGCTTGAGGACCTCGACCACCCGGGCGCCGCGCGCGAGCTGTTGCTGCGACGCCTTGTCGAGCTCGGAGCCGAACTGCGCGAACGCCTCCAGGGCCCGGTACTGCGCGAGGTCGATCCGCAGACGACCGGCGATCTTCCTCATGGCTCTGATCTGCGCGTTGCCGCCCACACGAGAGACGGAGATGCCGACGTTGATCGCTGGGCGGACGCCGGCGAAGAACAGATCGGGCTCCAGGTATATCTGGCCGTCGGTGATCGAGATGACGTTCGTCGGGATGTACGACGACACGTCGCCGCCCTTGGTCTCGACGATCGGGAGCGCTGTGAACGAACCGCCACCCAGCTCGTCCGAGAGCTTCGCGGCGCGCTCCAGGAGTCGGGAGTGCAGGTAGAAGACGTCCCCCGGGTAGGCCTCGCGCCCCGGCGGGCGGCGGAGCAGCAGCGACAGGGTGCGGTACGCGGTGGCCTGCTTGGACAGGTCGTCGTAGACGGCAAGCGCGTGCAGCCCCTTGTACATCCAGTAGGCACCGAGGGCCGCACCCGCGTACGGCGCGATGTACTGGAAGGGCGCCGGGTCGGACGCCGAGGCGTTCACCACCACGGTGTAGTCGAGGGCGCCGTTCTCGCGGAGGGTCCCCACGACCTCGGCCACGGTCGAGGCCTTCTGGCCGACCGCGACGTAGATGCAGCGCACCTGCCTCTTCGGATCACCGCTCGCCCAGTCGTCTCGCTGGGCGATGATCGCGTCGACGGCGATAGCCGTCTTCCCCGTCTGGCGGTCGCCGATGATCAGCTCGCGCTGGCCGCGCCCGATCGGCGTCATCGCGTCGATCGCGGTGGTACCCGTCTGCAGCGGCTCCTTCACCGGTTGGCGGGCGACCACCGACGGCGCCTGGATCTCAAGGTCGCGCGTGTCCTCCACCTGGATCGGGCCCTTGCCGTCGAGCGGGTTGCCGAGCGGGTCGATCACGCGGCCGAGGAACCCGTCCCCGACCGGCACCGAGAGGATCCGCCCGGTCTGCTTGACCAGGTCGCCCTCCTCGATGTGCTCGGACTCGCCGAGGATGATGCAGCCGATCTCGTCCTCGTCGAGGTTGGCGGCGAGGCCCAGCACGCCGCCGGGGAACTCGAGCAGCTCGTTCGCCATCGCGCGCGGCAGGCCCTTGACGCGGGCGATGCCGTCACCGGCCTCGACCACGCGGCCGACCTCCTCGCGCTCGACCGAGGGCTTCCAGCTCTCGACGTTCTTGCGGAGGGCCTCCGCGATGCTCTGGGGGTCGAAGGTCAGCTCCGCCATGTCGTCACAAGCTCCCTGTTCGATCCGTTCACACGCCCGACAGGTACTGCCGCGCCTCCGTCAAGCGCGTCCGCAGTGTGCCGTCGAGCACCTCGTCGCCGATCTTCGCCACGACGCCGCCGACCACGGTCGGATCGACAACGACCTTCACCTCGACCGCCCGACCGGTGGCCCTCGAGAGCGCCGCGGCCAGCCGCTCGCGCTGCCGCTCGTCGAGCTGGACGGCCGAGCGGACCTCGGCCACCACGTGCTGGCGCCGCTCGGCGGCCAGCCGGACGAGCTCCTCGATGATCCTGCCGAGGTCCCTGGCGCGCCCTTGCTCGACGATGAGGTCGAGGACGCTGACCGTGAGCGGAGTCGCGCGGTCGCCCATCAGGTCCCGGATCAGGCCCTTCTTCTCCTCGGCCGGCAGCGCGGGGTCGGTCAGCGCCTCGCGGAGCTTCGTCTCCCGCTCCAGCGATTTCGCGAACGAGAACAGCTCATCCTCGAACGCGGCGAGCTCACCCTCCGCCTCGGCGATGGCGAAGAGCCCCTCCGCGTAGCCCCGGACGAGGGCGACCTTGTCGGCAGCCATCTCAGCCCCGCCCGTTCCCCGAGGTCCCGACCTGGTCGATGTACTCGTCGATCAGCCGCGCGTGTGCGGACGCGTCGAGGGAACGCCCGACAACGCGCCCGGCGAGATCGACGGCGATCTCGCCGACCTGAACGCGGAGCTCCTGGAAGACGCGGTCGCGCTCGGCTCGGATCTCCTCCTGGGCCCGGGCGACCGTCGCCTGCGCCTCTTGCTCGGCCTTCGCCGCAAGGTCGCGGCGGAGCTGGTCGGCGGTCTTGCGCGCCTCCTCGATGATCCGGTTGGCCTCGCCGCGAGCCCCGGCGAGCTGCCGGCGGTACTCGGCGAGCTCGGTCTCGGCCTGCGTGCGGACCTGCTCCGCCCTCTCGAGACTGCCCTGGATCTTCCCGGAGCGCTCGGCGAGCATCTTGTTGAGCGCCGGGAAGGCGAACTTCGCGAGCACCGCGAACGTCAGGATGAACGCGATCGAGCCGTAGATCAGCTCCGCGGGATCCGGCGGCCAGATCAGCTTCGTCTCCGCCGCGGCAAGGACTACAGAGTGCAGCATCGCGCCCCCTACTTGAGCATGAAGAAGAGTACGAAACCGATGAGGTACAACGGCTCGACGAACGCGATACCGAGGAACATGTACGTGCGGACCATGCCGGCCGCCTCGGGCTGGCGCGCCATCGCCTCGAGGGATTTCCCGACGAGGTAGCCGATCCCGATGCCCGGGCCGATGGTGGCAAGGCCATACACGAGGCCCTTGCCGATCGCGCTGACGTTGCCGCTGGTCGCGGCGAGCAGACCGAACAGATGCGTCATACCTTCCTCCTTAGTGCTCGGGGTGCATGGCTCCGTCGACGTACACGGCGGTGAGGATCGTGAAGATGTAGGCCTGCAGCACCGCGACCAGCACCTCGAACGCGGTGATGAACGTGCCGAGCACAAACGACGCGGCGGCGAGTGGGACCGTGAGGAGCTTCCACTGCAGGTACCAGACGAGGAGGAAGAGCATCGCGAGCATCAGGTGCCCCGCGATCATGTTGGCGGCGAGTCGGAGGGCGAGAGTGAGCGGCCGGAGCACGAACACGGAGACCAGCTCGATCGGCGCCATCAGCAAGTACAGCCCCACCGGGATGCCTGGCGGGAACAGGATGCCCTTCAGGTAACGCCACCCGCCCTGTTTCACGACCCCGACAACGTTGAAGATGAACCACACGACGATCGCGAGGAACGCGGGGATCGCGATCCTCGAAGTCGGAGGGAACTGGATGCCGGGGATGATCGCGAAGATGTTGTTCACGAAAATGAAGACGAACATAGTCACCAGGAACGGCAGGAACGGCAGGCCGTCGGGACCCATGACCTCGATCACGATGCCGTTGCGGATGAACTCGATGACGGACTCCAGCACGTTCTGCAGCCCACGCGGCACGACCCGGGGCCGACGGAACGCGATGAGGAACAGGACGCTGATGATGACGGACGACATCAGCATCAGGAGCGTGACCTTCGTGACGCAGTAGGAACCATCGCCGATCAGGCACGACTTCGTGTAGTCGAAGATCTCGGTGCCGGGCGGCTGGAAGCCCTGCGGCGGCTTGGACAGGCCCGACAGGACGCTAGCGAGCATCGAGGGAGGCCTCCCGGGCAGCCAAGGCCTCGGCGGCGCGGATCGCCGCCGGGTCGGCGGGGATCTGCAACGAGCCGCCCGCGCCGTGGATCACGAGCCACGCCTCGAGAATGAGGAGCAGCACGGTCGTTGGCACGACCGCCAACCCGAACGCGAGCGGCGAGAACCATCCCAAGGTGTTCAGCGCGAACATCGCGGCCACGATGACGCCGATACGCACGAGGTACCCGCCGAACGCGACGGCCCGGACGACGGGGATCGAGATAGTGGACGCCCACGCGAGCGAGACGCCGTTCGCGCAGAAGTTCAGACCCACGATCGCCACACCGATCGCCGCGGAGGATCCGGCGCCGGGCCCACCGAGCGCCCAGCCGGTGAGGAAGGCCACAGGCAGCGACAGGATCGAGGGCGCGAGGGCGCCCCGCACCAAGACGAGTTCCGGTCGCTCAGCGATCTTTGCCATACGTCACATACACGAGGTAGATGGACACACACACGCCGATCAGCATCCCGATCGGAAGGAACAGGTAGTGGAACCCAACCCACCGATCGAGCAGGTAGCCGACGCCGCCCCACACGAAGATGCCCGCCGCGAGCGTTCCAGTGAGCGCCCACGCCGTGCCCACACCCCTCCATGCATCCCCGCTTCGTCCGGCCATGGGCGCGCGAAGTATATCCGTGGCCGCTTCCGGGCGTCAAAGCCCGGAGGTGACGTTTCCGCAGGTAGATGGCCAGATCGGGTCGAGGTCGTGAAGCCCTTCACGCACCCCTGGGCGCCGACGCGCCGGAGTAGATCGGAGGGAAGAGCTCGTCCCACAGGTTGGACTCCTCCTCCGTCTTCAGCTCCCGGTAGGTGTGCAGACCCGCGGTGATGTCCGGTGTCGGGAACACGAGCGAGCTCTCCGCCACCTCGCGCAGGCGCGCCGCCTCGGCCGGGTCCTTCGCTTCCTCCGCCATCTTCTCGATGTCAGCTTTCGCCACCGGCACCGGCGTGATGTAGTTCACGAACTGCGCGATCTGGGCCGCAACCTCCGGCCGGTACACGTAGTCCATGTAGGTGATCGCATCCGACAGGTGCTGCGCGCCCTTCGGGATGCACATGTTGTCGGTCCACAGCAACGCGCCCTCTTCGGGAACGACGAACCGGATCCTCGGCGAGATCTTCCCGAAGATCTTCGCCGCGAATATGTCGCCCGACCACGCCATCGTGATCGCGACGTCCCCGTTCGCGAGCGCCGGGATGTAGTTCTGCTGGTAGTACTCGCGTAAGACGCCGGAGTCCCGCTGATGGATCAGAAGGTCCGCGGCTCCCTGCCAGTCCTCCTCGGTCGACGTCTCCGGGATCGCGCCGAGGGCGAGCAGCGCGATGTTCGGCATGTCGACGATGTCGCCGAACATCCCGACCATGCCGGCGAACTCGTCGCTGAACAGATCGCGCAGGCTCGTGACCGGCCGGCCGGTGAGGTCGGGGTCGTAGGCGATGCCGGTGATCCCCGACTGCCAGGCCATCGTGAACCGGTTCCCCGGGTCGTAGGGCGGGTCCTTCACAAAGTCACCGGCGTACCGGTCGAAGTTCGGCCGCAGGTTCGAGGGGAGCTCGACGAGGTAACCCTGCCGCTTCATCTTGGTGAGGGTGATCCCGTTCGTGATCACCATCAGGTCCCAGCCGGTCGGCTCCCCGGCGGCCAGGCGCGGCTCGATCCGCTGGAAGAACCATTCGCCATCGGGGATGACCTCCCGGTAGTTCACCAGGACGTCGGTCTTGCGCGTGAACTCCTCGAGCGACGGGCTGTACTTCGTACCGTCGGGCTTCCTCGCCTTGTCGATGTAGAGCGGCCAGTTGGCGAAGTTCAGGATCCCCGCCGGCTCGCTGCCGAAGGTCGAGCCGGGGGTTCCCCCGGAGCCGCACGCCGCGAGCAGCGAGCCCAGCGAAAGTGCGCCGATCCCGATACCGGTGTGCCGGAGGAACTCGCGCCGCGACAGCCGGAGGGTCATGGGCGCCGCCGCCGGACCACGACGTTCGAGACGGCCACGAGGATCGCCGCTTCTGCATCGAGGAAGGAGCGGTGATGCTCGCTCATGGCTGCATCTCCTCTTCCTCGTCCGTCGGCACGACCGACGGCTCGACCGCGAACGTGTGCTCGATCTGCCAGGACAGCCGGACCCGCTCACCGGGCTGAGGGGGTCTCGAGGTGCCG
>Ga0315281_10000753_pt1 | contig 46482 bp, 66 predicted proteins | sample YL17G07_0_MG_FD_204540 | JGI IMG/M metagenome (GOLD analysis project Ga0315281, IMG submission 204540) | Sediment microbial communities from Yellowstone Lake, YNP, Wyoming, USA - YL17G07_0 | ecosystem: Environmental > Aquatic > Freshwater > Lake > Sediment | place: USA: Wyoming | collected...
AGTGGTGGCTTTCGGAAGATAGTGCAGCAAACACACCACCATTTAAGCATACAAACCCTAGACATATCAACCACCGTGTTCGCTACGTAGGAAACAGATACGCTGGACTATAGCTAAAGGAGGTGTAACATGGATGCAATCACAATGACTAAGGCAGAGTTGAAGGCAATACCGTTTGTACCTATACCAACAATTAGAGGTAGTACCATTGAGGGAGTAATTATTGTCCCTTCAAGAAGGGTATGCCGTGATGCTGGGTATCGTGAGATGGATTATGTTTTGTATACTTCAAGTGGAGACGGGCTACCAAGTGTTTCATCTCTATGTAAAGTGCGAGGTAATGCTTTAATAAACATACGTGGTGGGGCTGGTGACGGATACCTCGTTGATACTCTAAGTAGTGGTTGTATACGAATATTCTCCAATACTGGTTTCGTAGTGACACAGACTTACCCTAACTTGGAATTAGAAGCACTAGGGAGAAGAAACAGTCAGCAATCTCGTACTTTGACAGCTCTCTCCCCATTGTGGCAGACGAGTACAGCAGAGGTTCATGAGGTATGAGTGCGATACCATCGTGTAAGTGTTGTAAGTTACCGTTGCCACTATGTAATAACCGATATGGTGCAGAGTATGGCATAACTTCAAGCAACAAAGTTCATGTACGTTACAAAGTAGCAGCAGGTAAAGTTCACATGAGCAGTCCAAATGAGGGATTGGCTGCCCAGTCCACTTGGTCAGCTATGTCCGTGAGAGGCTGGTACTCAGAAGCATGGTCAGACTCTGACTCAATAGATACTTAGCTTAAAGTAGAAAGGTAGATGTAAGATATGATACCATGTAGAAATTGTGGTATAAGCATCGGAGAAGAGTATTACGAGACAAGGGTTAAGGATGGACTCTGTGCCTCCCATAAATCATCATGTGCGACTGTCTTAAAGGAACGTGGTTTCCTCCTAGACAGTGTTACAGGGGTACTTGATGTTTTCCGAGTTGAGTTTATTGATGGAACAATTATGGGCAGCATTCCAGAGGAAGTTTTCATCTACGCTTTAGATGGGTGTAGTAACTGGCGAGACTTGAAGCGTAGTCTCATGCGATTTAAGCAAATAAAGAAGCTGGTTGCTTGTAAGAAAAGGAGGTATTGATAGCACTTTCATCTATTAGTTATAGTATATATCTATATGATATAACTAATAATCGCAAGTGAAGCTAAAAGGAGGTGTACCATGACTAAGAATGACGTCAAGTTTATCGCTGACGTGATAGCGTCTCTACCTGCTGCATCATGCAGCAAGACTCTGGTTATTGTAGCTTTCACTAAAGCATTGATTCACGCCAAGACTAGATTTAACTCAGATAAGTTTATGGCTGCTTGTATGGGATTAAAGTAAGGAGGTGTGTTATAATGAAAGAGAAAAAGGAGGTAACTGGTATGGAATGGATTAACAACTTATCCCTAGAACTTCAGATGATTAAGGATGACGAGCTTATTAACCCTACTGAAACTAAACAGATGGGGGACAACTCTGCGGGCTTTATGAGTGAGCAATTGAAGAGGCTCTACACGCTGGGGAGAGAGCTTAGCTCTAAGTCTACCCGATGCCAAGCTGATTATGAAATAGCCTCAACTGATGAGAAACGTCATGAGGCTATGAAGAACGGTCTTAGGTTTGCAGACAAGGCTAATATAATACGTGAGATACTGTATTATGAGCTTGCTGAAGACTTTGACCTATGGGACAAGCCCTCTGTCGCTATCCGTTCTAACTTCGAGGTAGTCTGGCATGAAGATACTAACCCTTTCAGAGCACTATTCGGAGGACTTCAGTAGAACAAATGTACTAATACTCCAAGCTAATTACTAGCACAAATGTTCGTCATAGACTTCCTTGACAAGCAGTAATGGGTATGTTATACTGGCATTGTGAGACTATGGGCTGAGAACCTCGGTGATGCCCTAGATAAACCCCCTGCACCTATGAGTACAATCATATCTGGTGGTGTCCTGCCAGATGATTGTAAGGGGGTACTGTACGGCATCTTTAAGGCTGGCAAATGCTTATCTCCAGACACTCTTATAGCTATAAGAGGTAAGGGTATCTTGAAATTAAAGGATGCCAAGGTGGGGGACTACTGCGTAAATAAGGGAGGCAGGAGAGTAATGTCCCTAGTAACATCTTATGTGCCTGAAGCTCTAAAGATTAGATTATACAATGGATTGGAAATCATTTGTTCCCCAGGACACAGATTTGAGATGACTAACATTAAGGGTAGTAAAATTCATTGGTCTCAGGCTAAGAATATTATTCCCAATCGTCATCAGTTAAGAGTGATGACAGGAACTAATTGTTTTGGGGATACTCATATTCCCAATGCTTACTGGCTGGGTCTATTATTGGGTGATGGCAGTCTTGCAAATGAGAAACTTGTCAGTTTCACTAATAAGGATGAAGAATTAGTTACTGCTTTTACTGCTCCCTTAGCATCCTATACAGTAAATGATAAGAATGGATGCACTCAGATTAGGTGTTATCAAATGCGGGGCGAGTTAGACAGGATATACGGAATACCAGCTATAAGGATAACTTCAGGGGATAAGGCTGTTCCTGATTGTATATTACAAGCTACAAAGGATTCACAGATTGCATTCCTTCAAGGTCTATTTGATACTGACGGCTCTTGTAGCCCTACGAAGTACGGTACTGTAGAGTTCTCATCTAAAAGTGAGAATTTAATACATCAGGTACAGATAATGCTTATCAACCTTGGAGTACCTTGTCGCTTAACTCAAAAGATTGTAAAGGGAAACGTTTATTATAGATTATCTGTCTCTCCCATGTTTCATTCAGTCGTTGGATTTAGGTTAGGAAGGAAGAGATACACGAGACATTCGGATAGACCAATGAGACAAAGACGCAGATGGGGTGACTGGTCTAAGGTGGTAGAGATAACCCCGACAGAAGGTGGGGAGTTTATTGATTTACAAACTAATGGGGGGACACTAACAGCTAATAGTATATCTACTCACAATAGCACACTACTACGCTATATAGGGTTATGCTGTGCTGGGGGTATTCCTCTATTCGGTGACTCAGAGTTCAACACACGTGAAGTACGTGTCCTTAGTATTCAACTTGAGATACCAGAGAAGGGGTATATGACGAAGCTACGAGAGAGTAGTTTGTCTCAGGTTGAAGAGATTAAAGAGAACTACTTTTTCTGCTCATCGTTCTGGCTAAAGCTAGACACTGCTGAGGGCTTAGGCAGGTTTGAGGAGGAGATTAACATCATCAAGCCAGAGCTAGTTATCGTTGACCCTCTATACAAGTGCTTATCTGGTAGTGAGAATAGCGGTCAAGACCTCACAATTCTATTTGATATAATTGATAGGCTCATTGAGAAACATCACTTTGCATTTCTATTCTCATCACAAGCTAGGAAGTCCGTCATACTGTCTAAGGTAGGTAAGGTAGACTTTGGTGATGAAGAGATAAGAGGTCATACCGCAATCCCAGGCTGGGTTGATAGTATCATAGGACTGAGACACGCTGGGGAGTCTCCCACAGAGAGGGTTCTATCATTCACTTTAAGACATGGTGATAAGGAAGCCTTCAGCAAAGTCATCGTGTTTGATAAAGAGAATGGGTTATATAGACTAATAGCATAATGAACGGAAAGGAGGTGATTATGTTCATACATGATGTAGCAGACGAATGGGGAATCTCGTATCGTTCCGTCTATCGGATGGTGAAGGATGGTACACTTCCCGCATCTATGAGGTCTAGGGACAGACCCATAACCGTCACAGAGGAGCTGTTAGATGTGGACGATTCTCTAGTGCTAGATGTTAAGACTAGGATATTGGGGAAGTCTACACCAGCAAGAATCAAGCGTATCATTAAAGAATTAAAAGGAGGTAGGTTATAATGGAATTACCAGACATTAAATCAAAGCGTATCAAGGGTGGTGGTTTGTATACCACTCCACTAAAGAAGTTCAAGGGAACATTGGAGAAGTATGAGGTCATCAAGAGGGCAGGACAGTATGCCAAAGAAGGTGATGTAGATGTGGTGCTTGACTTTATAGACCTGCAAGTCATTGAGACAGACACACCATTCCCCTATAACGTAGCTAGGTTTGCACTCAAGTTCTCCAACGCTGAAGGTAGCTCATGGACTCTGTTAGAGGACAGTATTGCTACTGCTCTTGGCACATCTGTTGAGGATGTAAGGATACAGGATATAGTGGGCAAGCAGTCTACATGGGAACGTGAAGACAACCATGTGTACTCCATGAAGAAAGTAAGAGATGCCACTACTGGTCTGACGGTTGAACAACCGATGGCTGGTACGGTGTGGCGTGTAGTTGACGTGGTTGGTGGCTCAGGTGGGACAGCTTCTGCGTTAGACCAAGCTCTTACTCTATTAGAGGGTAAGAAGAGGACTGACTTCATCGGTGTAGCTGCTGGGGATGCTGCCATACGCAAGGATGCTGCTCTCTTGAAAGAGATTATGAGCAAGAAGTTCTTTGAGAATCCCATCGTTACCGCTATGTACACCGAGGTCGCTGGTGTGTTCACCAAGATATAAAGGAGGTGAGTATGTCTAAGAGGAAGAAGTTAAGTATAGGTGATAGGTTTGACATTCTATTCTCAGGTACGTTACCTAAGAAGTCCAAGCCTAAGCCCAAGAGGAAGCCCAAGAGGGCTAAGCGTAAAGCTCATTAACAACTGAATAATGCTTGCTCGGTGTCCAGCATATCGGAACGCCCCTTATGGGGTTGGTGAAACTGGTTTGATTCACGCCAGCTACCCTGAAAAGGGAGCAACCTGCTTTAATCACTCGAAAGAAGTAGCAGAACGGATTTAGTCCCGTAGTGGCTACCTCTGGCTGGCACAAAGTCCCTGTTGGTGCAGAACTTATCCTGAAAAGGATGCCAAAGAGATATGCTAAGTGGACTGTTAAAAACCAGCCAGCAGGGACAAAGTAAAAGAATAGTTTAAGGAGGAGAAGTAGAGATGAAAGCAATAGTTAAGGAAATACAAGTCGGTGGCGGTCTTTGCTTTAAGAATTTGGAAGATGCCTGTAAATGTTATACCGACATGCTGAAACAAGAAGTTGCCAGAACCAAAATGCTGTTCGCCATTGAGCTTCCGTCAGGCGAAGTTAAGCAGATAACTATTCGGGACGAAGATGGTGAAACGGTAGCCTATGGTGATTTTGAAGGATTACCGAGTTTTCTGGATTACTCAAAGACAGTCTTAATGGAGAATTCTCATGGATAAAGAAGCGGTAGAGAAGAAAGAATATATTGAGCATACTGAGCAACTCATATCATTCTGGCAGGGTAAACTTGACCATGATGATGCCAACTTGATTGAGCCGACTGCAAGATTGCTCATTCAGCATACTATACAACGCTTAAAAAAGGTAAACGATATACTCTCCCTCGGCTATGTCCAGTTAGATAAAGACCAAAGTATGCCAAATGAGAATGAAACAAATACTTGGTACAAAGATGATTTAGGTGAGGCTGGTAGAATCGGTTACAGATTAGGGCAAAAAGATATGCGCAATGCTGGATTTAAGAAGGTGAGATAATGAATAAAGACACTACACGTATATACACAGGTGAAGTCCAAGAGTGTGACAGGACAATAGAGTCAGATACAGAGATGTACCTTATACTGCCAAGGGGGTATGTTAGGGTAGATGATATATTTCGCATGTGTGACTCAGGTAGGAAGTACAGGATTATCATTGAACCTCTTGGTGAAGAAACGCTGGAGGAAGCTCTTGATGAACTTGAGGATATTGAGCCTAGTTACTCTGACAGACACCTTTTCTGTCGCTCAGTATCCCACTAGGAGCGTCAACATGAGGAGAGGAGAATGATGTCTAAAGAGACAGAAACCTTGGTGCGGGTGCTAACTAATAAGGGCATGACAACTTCTGATATAGCTGAAGAGTTATCCTTAGAAGTAGAGATAGTAGAAGAAATACAAAGGAGGTTACAGCCATATGATTATTTCAAAGGAAAGACCAGACGTAGTAGAGACACTACTGGCAGACATCAATAAACGCTATGGACTTGACCACGGTAGAGAGGGTATCCATGCAACAGACTTGATGTATTGTCTCCGCAAGGCTCATTGGGCTAAGACCAATCCACTCCCGCCTACTCCTACTGAGACATTATATTATATTAGAGGATTAGGATTGCAGGACATGATACTTAATAAAGAGACTGTGCCTGTAGAGAAGGATGGTATTGTTGCGTCCCCTGACTATCTGGTGGATGGGAAGACACCGTTGGAGTTGAAGACTACACTTATAGGTAAGAAGCGGTTAGACAACTATGACTTCCCTGGTGGGTGGATTAAGCAGATGAAGACTTACTCCTACATACTAGGAGTCAAACAGGCTGTTCTCTTAGTCTTTACCATGTCCACTCCCACAGAGTTGTTATCCTACATCCTCACATTCACAGATGAGGAACTCCTAGCTAACTGGAATGAGTTGCTTGGTAAGAAAGCTGAGTTAGAGTTGGCATTGGAGAGTAATATACCACCACGTCCATTCAACGAGGACTGGGAGTGCCGTGACTGTAAGTATCGTTTAAGATGTATGGAAATAAAATGAAAGGAGGTAGTATGACCAGACCAAAACCAGAGAGACTTGGAGGTATGATACTTACTCCTAGCGGTACATGGTGGGATTTAACTTTATCACAGAAAGTTACACGTTGGTTAAAAATAGTACCAGCAGCTTGGGTTAAATCCTTACTCCATGCTGTTCCCTGCTACAAAGCAAACAGGGAATTTGAGTTGTCTCTGAAAGAGACACAGAAATTATTGTTCTCTCTTTACACGTCTAAACTTGACAGACAGTATGCAGTTGCATTTGTAAAGAATAAGTCTAAAGTAAGAAGGAGGTAATGTAACATGGGTATTCAGGCTATTTCAGTAGTTGGTAAAATGAAAACTGGTAAAAGTACTTTTGCTGTGTCTGCTCCTAAACCTCTCATCGTGTTTGATTTTGAGTTAGGTATGCAGAGGGTAGAGCCACGCTTCATCAAAGACCTGAGCAAGATTCGTATCCTACCATACGCAGATGCTCTTATCATAGATAAGAAGAGGCATCCGCAGCAAGCCATGGAGTTATGGGATAAGATAATCCAGGATTACAAGGCTGCACTTGAAGACCCTAAAGTGAAGACTATCGTATTCGATACCTTTACAAGTGTGTGGGAGGCTAGACGCATGGCATACCTCGCTGAGTTAAAGGAGAGAGACCCATCACGTATCTCTCTTATGCCACAAGAGTACTTCGTACCTAACACAGACATGAAGACTCTCCTAGTTCAGGCTAGGTTACACAATAAGATACTTATAGTTACTCATCATACTAGAGAAGTATACATTGAGGGTAAACCTAGTGGTATGGAAGAGGCAGATGGGTTCAAGTACACAGGAGACTTGGTTGATGTGGAGCTATGGATGACTAAAGCTGGTGGTAAACCTATTGGTAAGATAGTCACATGTGGGCTGTCTATGACCGCAGAAGGACTAGAGATACCAGAGCCTACGTTTGCACAGTTAGAGGCTATGGTAGACAGCTTCCGCAGCATTGGTGAGTCTGAGGATGTTGTCGAAGAGCCTAAGCCTAAGAAAGATAAGGAGTGAGATGCTTAAACAAGACATCATCAAAATCCTACAAGAGTCTCTAACAGATGACCAAGAGGAGCATGAGATACTAGCTCATATAGCTGACCGCATTATCGCAGAGGTTGTGTTAAAAGAAGTTGCTAAGGCTGTGAGTAGTGCCATCACAGTGTACGTAGAAGGAGGGAAGTAAACGATGATAATCGTTGACACATTCGAGCCTCCTGAGATAGGTTACATCCTCAAGCAGAAGATAGAGACCACTACCGCAGACTTGCAGCCTCTTGGATTTCTTGACTATCTCTGGTATGGTTGTGATAACCACAGCATCACAGTGGAACGTAAGGAAGTCCATGACTTTGTTAATAGCTTAGATAGGCTAGAGTTGCAGTTGAAGAAAGCACTGGGCAGGGCTGACGAAGTTATCCTGCTTACTGAGGGTATCTTTGAACCAATAGAGAGTTCTACTATAACCTATAGAGAGAAGAAGGATGGTGGTGTCTTCTTCCGTGACCGTGTGAAGAACATGCCCTATGCTTACTTCATGGGTTTCCTGTGGAGAATTGATAAGCTGGGTGTATCCTACTTCTCTACAGCAAGCATGAAGGGTACAGCAGTAGCCTTGCTTGAGTTCTACAAAGCCAGCCAAGACTCAGAGTACACTACCTTTAAGAGATATATCAAGCGTAAGCCTACTATCATGCAGCCTAACCCGCAAGTTACAAAGCTGATGGGATTAGGTGTGGGCGAGATGAGAGCTATTGCTCTTATCAAGAAGTTCAAAACAGTGTGGGCGGTATTACACGCTGATATTGATGACCTCCTGCAAGTCGAGGGGGTTGGTAAGAAGACTATAGAAGAGTTAATGAAAGGAATAGGTAAAGAATGGCCACCCTGTTAATTTTAGCCCTGTGTTTCTTCACCATCGGAGTTATGGTTGGTTTTCATGCTGGTAAATATTACTGGCGAGACTATTGGATGAACCACGGGAAAAGTGGGTAACAATTTATCACGGAGGTAAAAATGAGTAAGTATATTTTACAAGCACCACCCAAAGACATGAGTTGGGAAGAATTTCTTGCGAAGAGTGCTGACTGGTTGGATGGCTTTAGTGCAGGTTATGACAAATGTGCGGGTGACAGAAGAATTTATGAACTTAGCAGATACCCCCGAAAGCAACAAACGCTGGAAAAAGATATTTTGAAGGTATTGGATAAAATCACAAAGTCTAAACACAAAAAAGAATCGAATGCGTTTTCCTTGATTCTTGCAATTCACCTAACGGATTTAGGTTATAAAAAGGGAAGGTTGCCTAAATCTGATTTTGTGCAGGCAGATACAGAGTGAAATAGCAGCCAAACGCTGTAGTCAAGAGGAGTTGATGAAAGGAATAGGAAAGAGTAATGAGTAAACCAATGAGAATCTACATCGCTGGGGCGTTGTCTTCTAAGGAAGATGGCAAGCGTAACCCGTCAAAGGTCGTTACAGACTATATTACTAATGTACATAAGATGTGCAAGGCTGCATCCATTGTGCGTAAGAAGGGGCACTACCCGTTCATACCCTGCCTTGACTTTTTAGTGGGAGTAATAGCAGGGGACTGGGATGAGGAAGACTATCGTGGTGGTAGTGATGAGTTCCTTGTAGTCTGTGATGCAATTCTTATCCTCAGTCTTAGTTATGGCGTGAGGAGAGAACTTGCATTGGCAACTAAACTGGGTATTATCATATATGATGATATAGATAAGATACCAGACATCTCAGATGTTAGTAAAGATGCAGCTGAGGATTTGTTAGAGGGAGTGAGAAGAGGATGAAATTCAATGAGCAACATTTGGTTATCATAAATACCTTGTCTAAAGACGAGGGCACAGCATTCATCAAGTTTCTGCAGAGTGAGATTATCAGGCACTTGGATGATATTCAGAATGCAGAGGAGCTAATAAATACAGTAAAGAAGGAGATATTAGATGCCAATTAAGGAGTGTAAGTAATGCCATTACCAAATGATTTAGAACAAGAGGCAAAAGATTATCTAACAGGTGACATAGACTGGAGAACTAAGAGGGCAGGGGAGTTGGGATTCAATAATAGGGAATCTTACCAAAGAGCTATGAGAAAGAAAAGCATTAACTTGGTCGTGCCTGCTGGTGGGACTATCCCACTTGTAGTCGGTGAGAACAGTGGTTGGGAAGCGGAGGAGGTGAATATACCTCTTAAGATTAAGACTGGTGCAGAACCTAAGACTGTTGCGATAGTCCAAGACCTACATGTCCCTTACCACGATGCGACAGCATTGGCACTTGTAGAGGGTTTTCTTGGAGAGATCCAACCAGATTATCTTCTATACCCTGGTGATGTATACGACTTCTATGCGATTTCAGATTTTGATAAGAATCCCAATAGACTTGGTAAGATGCAGGAAGAGTTAGATATAACCAAGATGATTCTTGAAAGACATAATGCTCTCCTACCTAAAACAATAAAGAAACTCCTGCTGGGTAATCATGAGGATAGACTTAGACGTTTCCTATGGACAAAAGCACCAGAACTGGCTACCTTACGATGTCTTACTATAGAAGAACTATTGGGGCTAAAGAATTTAGATATTGAGCTTATCGCCTACGAACAAGGATTGATGATAAATGATGTCTTCCTTGTTTTACACGGTAACATAGCTAGTATCCATTCAGGTTATACTGCCAAGAGAATGTATGAGAAGCATGGTGGCTGTGGTATATGTGGTCACTGTCACCGACTAGGATCTTACTATAAGAGGGATAGATTTGGCATTTGGGGATGGTGGGAGAATGGATGTATATGCCATCTCAATCCTGATTGGATTAAGAATCCTAATTGGGTGCAGGGGTTCTCATTAGTCCATTTCCAAGATGATAGATTCTGGGTGGAGCAAGTACCTATAATAAAAGGTAAATTTATGTATGGAGGTAGAATTTATGGATAACCTAGAAGTATTAGAGGAATTAGGAGGTGAACATGAATAGTGATTTAGTCAAGTGCTACAGATGCAAGGCTGAGTTCAAACCTCGTAAAGAGTGGAGAGAACGCTGTCCACGCTGCGGTACAGAGTGGTGGATGACTCCCTCTCTAATAGAGAGAATAGAGAGTGCATGGTGGGGGTTCATCAGACCATGGTAGTTAAACCTAAGCAATACAAAGTGAAATGTTTTCACCGTACTGAGCCTTTTCCTTATACTAAATGCCCTAACTGTGGGACAGAGGGACAAATGGTAATATGCGATGAGATGGGAGAGACCAGAATGTGTGCTAACTGTGATTATACAACAGACACTCATGAAGCTATAGAGCAATATTATAATTATCACAAGAAGTAAAATGAGGAAACCTGTTGATTGTTGTGTAACCCCTTGGGCATGGGCTTTACCTTTAGAGATAGAGTATATGGAGAATATTCACATTATCTGGATTAAGATACTCTGTATCTCTATTGTTATATGGGTGTAAAGGAGGTGATGTAAAATGAACCCGCCGTATACGGGCGACCCCCTAGTGCAACATTCGGGACTCGGAGCGAATTAAAATAACGATACCAGTTTATTGAGCATATACTCAGAATAATGAGTGGTGGTGTGAGTTTTATAATGCGTCTTTTTGCGGTAGGTGGTACTGTATTTCTGCGTACAACATGGCTCACACCACTACTTTTCATGTTGTCAGAAAAGGGGGGGGTCTTGGTCTTGGGGTCTTGGGGTGTGGGGGTATACACAAGTAACTGTAATGTATATAAGGAGGGTTAGCTTCACTTTCATTTAATAGTTATATAGTATATATATACTATATACATAATAATCGCAAGTGAGAGTAATTATGAAACCGTACTACCCCAAGCGTAGATGCAAGTGCAGAGCATGGTGCGGTAAGCCTATCGAGAAGGGTGAGCCAACCGTCCTGCTGTACTTCCGTAGTAAGAAGGGGTACTATCTGAAAGCGTACTTCCACTGGAGTTGTCTGCAAGCCAAGACGGACAGGTGGTTTGCTAAACATGCTCCGTCTACAGAGAAGCGTAGGAAGAAGTCTGTCAATCCCAACACAGTCCACAGGCTTAAGGCATTGCGTAGTTATCATAAGAAGATGGGTAACGTGCAGCGTGTAGCAGAGATAGATGCTACACTTGAGACTCTGGCTGTTAAGAAGAAGCTAGTGGTAGAGACAGGAGCATCCTTCCCATCACCTATATTCCCATTGAAGGATGAGACACCTAAACCTAAGAAGACAGCGAGAGAGAGATTCCCCAATCTCTACAAGAATAGGACAGAAGATGGTGAGGGAGAGTTTGTGAGTAGGTAGAATATGTTATATTACTTTGGTAAACAGAAATTCACAAGCAGAGATGAAGTCCTAACAGCCCTCGCTCAAGCTACTAGAGTAGCCATTGATACAGAGGTAGCTGAGGATGGTAGGCTTATCGGGGTAGCAATGGCGTGGACACCAGAGGATGCTGTGTTCTTTCCTAGAGACTCTGAAGAGATGCCACTGGAGTTCCTCTCTAGAGTACCTGTTGTGTTCCATAATGCTTTATACGACATAGCCGTACTTAGAGATAACTACAACATTCTAGTAAATTGTATAGGTGACACTATGCTCCTAGCTCAGTCTTGTGGCTATCCACCCGCTCTTGGAGACCTCTCATTTGATTTCAACTTCAACCATTCCCACATCACCTCGCTTATACGTGGTGCGACAGGTAAGAAGATAGCTAAGAAGAAACTGGGTGATGCTCCTATTGAGGATGTAGCCAAGCTCTGTTCTCAACACGCTGAGGGCACTATCAAGATATGGGATGCTCTACGTGAGTCTGCTCCTATGGCATATCACTTAGACTTTAGCCTGATCCCTGTTATACAAGCCATGCACGACAGGGGTATCAGAGTTGACCCGCAGAACGCAAACAGGAGATATGCTGTTATAAAGGATGAGATGGATGGCATCAAAGATGTCTGCAAGGATATGGGATTCAACCCAGGCTCGACTAAACAGGTAGGTATAGCCCTTTCCAATGCTGGCATCATTACTGGGTTCACAAGGAAGGGACACATGGAGACAGGTGAAGAAGCACTCTCTCCCTTCCAAGAGATGACTCCCATTGTCCCTCTAGTGTTAGCCTATAGAGACAGGCAGAAGACTGCATCTACATATCTCAAACCGTTACTTGAAGTAGAACGTGTGTATCCACACTATCATATAGTAAGAACAGGAAGGTTTGCATCCCATCCTAATATACAGAATATACCAGAGGGTATCAGAGATTTGTATCTACCAGAGGTAGGAGAATGGTTCTGGGATGCAGATGCCTCGCAGATTGAACCTCGTCTTATGGCATGGTTTAGTGGAGACCAGAAGATGTGGAGGGATGTGAGTACAGGGGATGTCTACCAGCCTATAGCTACTCGTATGAGAATATCACGATACACAGCCAAGCAACTTGTACTGGCTGCAAGCTATGAGGCTGGTGCAGATATGCTCGTATCAGCAGCACATAGACGTGGGGACACTATTAACAACGGTGATGCCCAGAATTTAATTGATTTGTTCTACAAGGAATACCCACGGTTTAAGGCATGGAAGCAAGAAGTAAGACAAGATGCTGAGAGAGACGGATATGTCTATACTCTATTAGGTCGTAAGCGTACACTACAAGATATGGTATATGATGAGTACACTGGTTATGACCCTCTTAAGAAGACAGTCAACACTCTCATTCAGGGTAGTGCAGCAGACCTGCTTAAACTGGCTATGTGGGAACTTAGGGGGGAGAAGTTATCGGCTACTATACATGATGAGATACTTATAAGTACAGACCATGATATAGACATTGCTCCACTACTCAGTCTGGGTGGGATACCTCTAGCTTGGACAGTATCAAAGGGTGAGAACTGGAAAGAGGTTAAACAATGAAGAAATCAGATGTGTGGTTTCTAGTCCGATTGGTGCTAAGAACCTTACTCGGTATCTTAGAACAGTGGTATATGAGATTGAAGAGACGGGTGTGAACTGGCTCGTCTACCTTCTATTGTTGTGTCTTTTCCTCTCATACTTTATCCCAATCCCTACCTTGTCTTTAGCCATCTGTTCCAGTACCCACACCCACGCCATCCCGTCTACGAATGTAAGGATTACCTGGATTACTATGATTAGGAGTGCTAACTTGTAAACTTCGTTCGCCAACAAAGACCCTGCCCAGACATCGAGAGGGATAGTTAGTGCTCCGTATAAAATAGTTAAGTTCTTTAGCAGTTTGTATTTCACCTGGAGGCTCATCGTCCATCTCCAGGCATCTTTGTCTCCACATCATGTTCCTACTTATTTAACATGTTCCATTACACTTAATCTTGCCCACTCTGGCATGTTATTCCACTTAACACCTTGTAGGAGATAACCCAATCCACCAAGTTGATAACCCATTGAACGATTCTTTTTGATAGCAGTTACCATGTCCTTCTGTATTACCAACTCACGTTGACTGTGGTACAGCCATCTGCTCTCGTAAGTCCAGTCACCTGTTCGGCAGGGGTCTTCTATGCCCTGTTCAGGATAATAACCCCTCTGCTCTTCAAACATCCTCTTGGCCAGTTCTAACACAGTCTCAAAGTGTCCAACATAATCCGCTTCCACTTGTGCAGGATTATCGGTATTAGTTAGTATGTAAGGTTTGCTCCACTCAGCCTTAAAAAGCATGGTAGCAGTTGTTGGTTTAGGCATCTGTTCATCTACTGTTGGTTCTGGGATGACTACAGTGTCACTAACACTTGGCAGACCCATTGATGGTTGAGGTAAAGCCAAGCCTATCTTTTTACTATTAGCTAGACCAACACCAACATCGGCTATACCTTGACCCACGATGTAGGATATGATAACCCAGAGTATTTCCTCTGGAATAGCAATCCCATAAGCCTTAGCAAAAGCTACAACCGCACCGATGACGGCTGCCCACAACTTCTTTGAAGTGTAAAAATGTTTCATAATTGAACCTCCTATTTAGCAATGCTTGCTTTATACTCAGGTTTAGTACCAAACACCCAGACCTCACCAGTCTGGGGTTCTAGCTCGTACATACCATCATCTGTCATCATAGCATTCCACGCATGACCACCCTGCGGTGTATCACCCCATACTTCCCAGATAGCATTGACACCGTAGAACATCTTAGACCATGCTGGAAGAGCATCAGCGAAGTCGTCACAATCGAACCCCACCTCTTCTGCCGAGTTAGATGTATAAGGCGGACAGTTATCAAGACAATCATAGGCTATTATAAGCCAGTTAGAGATGTCTAGTGGATAGAAGAAATATTCATCTTCCATCCCGAATTGGGATTGGTCACAAGCCCATACTATCTTATGGCTGTTCCAAAAGTTAAGAACATCAGTAGCTACACATCTACCCAGCTTCAAGTCCAACTCATCATCTCCATCATTATCGTCTTCGTTATCACCCTTACCAAACAGTAATGCCAACAGTTTGTTGAGTGCGTCTATGCAAGTCACTTTATCATACTCCTTCAAGGTTACTCTCCTTTTATTTTCTCCTCAATTCTATTTAATGTTTCCTTTATATTCTCAAGTAAACCAATTTGTGTCACATGTTCCTTGCTACAATCTACAATAAAGTCATGTAGACTGATAGGATTGCCAGCTTTACCATTTCCATTCCTAGACTTCCTATCCAACATTGACCTAATAAAGAGTGTAAGAACAGCGATGACTGTTACGAGTGCCGTGATTATGCTGATAATGGTTTGCTCGGACATCGGGACACTCCTTAATACGTTCTAAGTATACACGGGTTAAGAACCTGTGTCAACCATGTAATCAACCAAATGGTTAGAAACCACAGAATCTGAGAAACAAAAAGTCCGACTGCAAAGGCTGTCATTAACTTAAACCATTTGCTCATACTGCTACTCCCTTTATATGAGATATACTGGCTACTGCTACACCTTTCTTATGAGAGATACTGGCAGCAGCGATACCTTTGACTTGTGATATGTTTGCCCAGCCTGATATGACTGCTTTGACAGCACGTTGCTGAGGCTGAGGTGGTGGTCTCCAGATAGCCATCTAAACTCCTTAGTAGATTTCTTCGAAGTTTACTGTGCAGTTCCAACCAGTTAGAGTACCAGGGTCAGCTAAGAATCTCACTACAAATGCTACTGCTCCGGTCAGAAATATTCTTTCTGCAGGAGTTGGAATCCAAAGCCAGCCGTTAAGTGCATTGAAAGCAGCTTCTACCAACGATACATAACCTGGAGTTGCATCTGCCGAACCAGTAATTCCGCACTTGCCTGCGGCTAACGTTCCTGCGACACCAGCGATGGCGGAAGCTGCCCCGCCATACATTGCTGCCGATGGCGTAACAGTAGCAACAGTTAGATTGCCACCAGTTCTGGCAGCTAAAGATGCCCTCACCATAGCAGATGTAGCATTGGCTCCCTGAGTAATCTCCACTCTGTTAATCGCCAGCACAGAGCCAGCAGCAGGCGGTGTAGCGACTGGATAGATACCGACCAGGACATTGACTGCTGTTACCATTGTTGCGTTGGCTGCGACTATGTTGTAAATTCTTCCCATGTTAAACCTCCTTTTTATTTAATGTGCTAAAATATGCGGATAAAATCCTCTTGTCGGAATATACATTAACTCTTCACTTCCCCAACTTCCCCAAGTTGGCTCTGTGGCAGTCCACTTGCGGACTATGTAATCATCAAAATAGGGCAAGTTGGCAGTGCCCCCAGAAAGTACGCCAATAGTCCCATTACTTCCAGTTGTTGTCTGCATCCCAGCAGCCGCCTTAATCTTCACACCATTGAGCCAGATGTCGTAAGTTTTTGCTGTCCAATCAATATTATTTATTTCAAATAACTGCCAAGCTGCTGCACCTGTTATGTTTACACCAGTATCTCTATAGTCAGTATCATAGTAGTAAACACTACCATCTAATGTAGTCCCCGCACGGTCAATTAGCACGGTTATACGGTTAGTGCCATTACCCTGTAGGGAAACATATACCTCCTCATTATTGGTAAAAGCATTTATGTAAGCTCGATTACGGATAGCATAACCCGTACCAGCAGCATAGGGTATTGTCGACCAAGCCGCAGAGTTGGCTAGTAACTGGCTTCTGGTAGTGCTATAAGCTACGGCAGTAGATATATGACAATGGGCTGCAACCTCAGTCCAACTTCCTCCGACAGTATCTCCATTGTTGCCTCTCTCAAAGTTATCAAACAGTAAAAAGGTATTTGCCCCACTACTTACTGCCGTTGCATCAGCTTTGCCATAGTACATATAGAGAGTGGTGTCGGGCGTGGCATTGTTTTCAACCCAGATTGTAGCTAATTGATTAGGCGTTGTGTCTGTTATTGACTCTATCCAGTAGTCGAGTAAAGTTGTGCCATCTGCTCCTGTAAACCTTAAATCATCAAAGTCTGTTTGGCAATGTGAATTACAGTCAACCTCTTCGCCAGTTGCCCCAGACGATTCACCAACTAGGATTTTAGTCTGGTAACTAGCAGAGGCGTTTGTGACTGTTACTTGTTTTCTGTAAGTCCAGCCTGTCAACCATCCCATTAATTTACCTCAGTGGGCAGACCTAAGCCTGCCAATAGTTTCTTAATGTCTGTCATTTGTTTTGCATCCTACACGAGTTTCAGCCAGTCATTTTCGGGACAGAAAAAGAGTTCGTCTGCTGTATTGCCATAGCCCATGATGCGGACTATGTCAGTTGTTCCCGTTGGGGCAGCCACTTGCACATCACCTGCGGTGGTACTCATAAAGACTGGAGCACCTATGGTCAGGGTAGGGAAGGCAGTAGCAGCATTTACCTTACCAAACAGTAGAACTTTACAGGCTGCATTTTCTGCTACTGCTGATAGCATTATCCCTAGTTTGAAATTACATCCCGCAGCAGCGTTATCTGCACTGGCAAGTTCCCATTTACTATCATTTGTTTGAAAATAAACCAAATCCCCAAAGACGGTTGTTCCATATCCTGCCGTTCCTGCCTCTGTAATACCAGAATATTTACCATCTGCACTTGGAGCAGCAGTTAATTGTATCTCTACATTCTCTGTCAAGGCTAGTGAGAATAGTAATGCCTGTAATTCTGCTACAGATAAACCTTTGATAGCACCACCTGTTATTCTCCCTACTACTTGCTGTGCAGCGATTGTGATTGCTTCAGGAGTATCATTAGAGGTTGCCATCAGTACCGTATAGGCATCATAAAGTGCCTTGGCAACATAATTTGTGGCTGTCTCGGCAGCCATTGTGCCAATCCCATGTGCAGCCGCTCCTGAAGTGGCAACATAATGATCCCGAAAGGCATTGGAGGTAATTGCTTTAGTTATTAAGGCATCTGTACCACCTGCTGTATCATCAAGAAATAACCCTGTATCTATAGTTTCAACTAATCCGCCAGCAGCGGTTAAAACATGACACTTCCCACCTTCAAAGTATAGAGCATACCCCGATTCAAGTTGTAGGTCTTTCGGTATTAATCTCCGAGAAGTTCCGCCTGTTGGTTTATGATATAGATTGACATGATTGTGTGCAGCACCAGTATTAACAAGAATGATTGCAGTAACAACGTCTGTGCTGTTGGCTGTGTACAGAGTGCCTATTGAATTGGCTAGTTGCCCATCGGCAAGGTTAGCCAGAGCATTGTTGTCCAACCCATATATCTGAAAATCTACTTCTGCCGCTACGGTAGCATCGCCTTGGATTAAGTCTGCATTTTCAATGACTATCATAGTCTATCCTCCGAATACGATTGCCCAGACTAGAGCCATCGGGTCAGTGTTTCCCCCAGTAGCCCATATAGGGTCTGCACCATGCCCCTTAGAAGTCAATACCTGCAAATCATCCCCATGCAGTAACTCAGCAGGTACTGTGGCATTACGATAGATGATACTACCTCTTTCTGTTAGAAGGGAATTAAGCATCACATCAGTTTCATAGGCTAATTTCTTCCACGTAGCAGCCATATCATTCTTCCTTCAAGGTCTTACGCCAGTATCGGAATATATCATCTGTCAACTTAACCAATACCAGATAGAGTTCATAAGGCTTGAGGGTAGTCATGTGTTTATCCACGACTTCCCCCAAGTCGTTATTAAACTCAGCCATGAGTTCTTCCCTATCTTCCATTCAACTTCCTATATGGCTGAACACAAATACAGATGCAAGTCTCCACCTGTAGTGTCAAAGTACCACTTTCCAACCGCAGCACTTGGCGGAGAGGCTTCGTTCTGTACTTGTAGGTCTTTTGCTTGTTGGCCGTCAAAGTCCATAGCAGCATCAGGTGCTGTGTGGTCATTGAGCTTATGAGCTCCTACAGCAAAACCAGAGGGGTCTACCCAATCGGGAGTGTCGGTTGCTACGTTGAGTACATGGGTATCATGTCCTGCTATTGCAACTAACGCTGGTGTTGACGCAGCGGAAGCTGTAATCAAGTCACCTGTTGTTGCCAGATAGGATTCTAGTATTGCATCATCTTCAAAAGCTACCTTTTTCCACGTTGCCATATTATACCTCCTATGCTACGACTGTGCAGATATAAGCAGAGAGTTCGTCTGTCTGCCATATAATCTGTCCTAGTGGCGGTGAAGCTGGTCGTCCTGCAGTGTTAGCTACGGTGCATAAAACCATATCAGTCGCCTCTTGGTCGTTGAAATCTACTGCTCCGTCAGCTGCAGTATGGTCGTCCAACGCATGAGAACCGACAGGTAGGGTTGTAGGGTCTACCCATGCGGGGACGTTAGTAGCCACCTGCAGTACATACTCATCCGTTCCGATTGGTAATGCTGCTGGTGTTGCTGGTGCACTGGCGTAGATAATATCACCAGTTGCTGTTAGTAACGTCTTGAGAATTACGTCATCTGAGAATGCTAGTTTCTTCCAAGTTGCTGCCAATTTATTTTCCTCCTTATTGAATACTCTCTAAATCAGCATCCCGTTTCAATACATCATTACGGTATGCCTTAATCTGTTCTTTAATGAACTCGACCAACATTGCTCCCGATGTGGAATAATGTAGAGAAGTCGCCATCTTCTCTAGTTCATCAAGTTGCTTGCTGGTAATAGTAATCGAGTAGTTGCATTTATTATCTGCCATACTATGCCTCCTTATATCTTAACGTGGCGAGTTTGTGTTGGACAATGCGAGCCACGTACGCATCAACACTATCAAGATTCCCCATCTCGGCAAGTTTCTCAAGTCCTCCATAATCTTCATTGGACACGGAGAAATTGATTGTCCTGTCCCCAGAGTAGATTGAGTCTTCGCTTTTCTGTTTCCATTTCTTTGCCATATAACCTCCTTTATTCGTTTATCCAGACATGAACAGTCTTATCATCTGTCTTAACATACAATTCACCATCTACACCACTCCCAGGTAATGATGTGCCTGTTAATAGATACGGTCTACGTATCCAGTAAGTACCGTTATAGTATAGAGTATCCCCCAGAGTTTGTCCATCAGCCTCATGCCCATCTATCTGGGTATATTCGGCATCTGATTCTAATCCTAGCCCTGCTGATTTGTGCTTAAATTCGTTCATCTGTGTTGAAACCCCGTGTGTCCAAGCCAGTTACCAATATATCTTTTCATCTTAATGCGGGTTTCATGCCCCGCATGATAATGCCACCAATCCTTGTCTGCACTCGCTCTATCACCATGTGCTACATCATTGCCTGTTACCATGTCACCGATATTCCCCCCTGGATGATGGTGAGCTATTAGTTTGTTAATCTCGATGATATGACCAGTAGCGGGGTCATCTAAAATCATGTCACTATGAGTTTCAACAGTTGGGTCGTACCACTCAATAGTAAGTGGAGAACAGAATTTGGTTATGGGGGTTGAATGACCCTGACCTACCAAACCATACACAATTTCTCCTGGAGGTTGATGGAAGTTACCTTCCTCTCCAAGCCAGTCATAGAATACAGCGTAAAGTGGATATAAAGTTTCTAATACTAAATCCTCTCCCCAGGTAATATACGGATAAAGAAGACAACCATCATAAACATAGGATGCAGAAAATATTACACAATCGTTTGCTGGCTGGCTTGGTATGGGGAAAAATAGATACCCACCATCAGCTTGAACATTAAGTATAAGTCCAAGTTGAGTGGGGAACTGCCACAACCATTCGCCAAAGGCTGTGTTGGTAACTGCGGTTATGTGGTCTACGTCCGTGCTTATATTTGTTGTCTCTGGCAGGAGACGGGCAACTTGCCACTGTATTTCGTAACATTCTGCAATATTAGGAACAGTATCCCACGGTGGATAGTAATTACCCGTTGCTGGCTCTCCGATATAACCCCTTAGATTTTGTCTATGTGGGTAAATTGTTATCGTATACAATATTATTCCCTCTTATCCTGGAGCACCCGTAGTGAGACCATAAGTACAAAACCCGCTAACGTAGCAAGCGTCTGTCTCATTCTCATTCTTAATTGTAAAGTCAAACTGTCCGGCATCCGTGACTCCTACGGCACAAAAAGTCCAGAGTTTATTGTAGACTTGTGCTTCTTTACTCCACTTAACAACACCATTCTGTATTATCCGTATTTTAACATCTTCCACACCTCCTGCATAGCAGCCGTATGCTTTAACCAATAGATTGTCTGCACCACCGTGCATATGTGGAATAATGTGGAACGTAATATAATCTCCAGGTAGTAAGTAGGTCTCTGGACAGGATGCTGTTAGCCATGTAGTAGCACTAGCTTTAACTGGTGCTCTGGTTGCAGATACGAACTGTGCTATCTTTCTTCCACTAGCCCATCCACCGAATCCTATCTCCATCTGGTAACTGCCAGACTCATATCGTCTGACAATGTATCCTATATTTCCTGTAGCAGAATCACCCTGTCTTGTATCCGTAATCTGCACATAATCGAACAGTTTAGCTGTGCAGTTGAATGGGACTAATGCTGTACACACACGTCTGCTCATGGAGAAGTTAGAGAGAAGAGCAGCAGCCACAGCCTGACATTCACCTGTAGATGTAATCCCTGCGAAGGATTCAAACCATGTATCAGAGGGAGCACTACCAGGACTAGAACTCTGAAACTTCCATGTGTCTGTGTTCTCATCATAAGTACCACCGTAGATTATAACGAAGCTGGGGGTTATCACTCTCCTACTGTCTAACTTGATGAGGAATGTGTGATCTCCACCGAGTTCATATTCATAGTCATAACTACCCTGTGCTGGTTTGATGAAGTCTATACTCCCATCACTAGCTGGTCTTGGATAGACATAAGTATGGTCTAGCAGAAGTCTTAGCATGTCAAGACGATTGGAGTTTAGGAATGCCTGGAAGTTACTTGCTGGTTTGAACAGGTTGACATCAGTACCCAGAGTTACTCCAGACCAGTCTACTGTATATGCAGTACAGTGATTATAAGGCAATAGAGTGGAGTCAAGGATGTCTTCTATCAAGTCTGACATAACATCGTCATCACCAGCGGTAAACTCAGCATTAGCCTTATCATCATTGATACAGGATATTGTTCCCTGACAATGTAATGTGAGAGTAAGTTTACCAGGTCTGGAGTCAAACTCCTGGTCTATGACCCACACTGGAGGCTGACTGATGTAATCAGGAGTCCCACCTATCACAAATCCAAATCCAAGAGTTATCTGTCGTCCTCTTATATCAAGACTAGAGAGTGCTTTATCTCCATTCTTCAACACAATATCAACTATTTCCTTGTACGGCTCTTGGCGTTGATAGACACTCTGAATCCTGTTAACAGCGTCAGTAGTCGTGTATGTATCACCGCCTGTAACAGCACATCTAATGTATGGAATATAGAATGTTTTCCTCTGTTCAGCTATTATCTCTGCAGTACCCATCTATATGCCTCTTTTTCTTCGCTAGAGCCTGAAATCAGGGTGTCTAGCCCATTTTAGGTGTCCTAGGGCAGGCTACCTCCTTTTAGTGTCATGGGAGGGAGCCTCCGAGGTATTGAGTATCGAATGCAATGGAAGCAGTCACCTTGTCTGCACCCTCTTCACCAGCAAGGACAACGAAGCTAAATGGAGTCCCGCCGCCATCAAAACTATCACATACGTCTATTGGACTTCCAGTGTGATAGGAGTCAGCTTCATAAATAAACTCCTCATTAAACACTTCCATACCATCTCCATCTCCTAGGACAAAGAATAGTGTCCCTCCACCCATTATAGAGTAATGTTTAACAAACAACCTTCGATAATGGGGAATGATGATAGTTTGTATCACAATGAACTGGTCAGCCTCTAACTTTGTAGCAGGCAGATTCACCGTTATCCAGTATGGAAAGTCACGCTGCATTGGTTCTGGTATGTACTGGCTGGTGAACTCCATCAACTTACGTCTATTCAGCCATCCACCCACACCAAGTACCTGTCTGTACTTACCCTTTATGAAGTGCCAATCTATTGAACCAATATTTCCTATTGTAGATGGGGCAGTCTCAGAGATGGAGACTTCCGTCTCTAAGTATCTTGCAGTCAATTCAGTCCCAAAAGGATTCCAGGAACACTCACCCCCATATTTGTTTCTGTAATACAATGTCCCACCAGCACCTTCCCCTGATGGAGACCCATAATTGATGACCAAATATTGCTCCTCTGGCTCAGAATTCAATATTTCAACTAATAAAGCATAAGTCACTCCCTCCGTTAAAGATATGGGGGCATCAAATTCAAACTCAATCCAATCACCAGACGGTTCACCAGTGAAACTGCTAAGGCTCACGTCATCGGTGACGAAGACAAAGGCTACTGCTAATTCCTTGTCCCCCGTGGTAGCCACATCTGGAGCTGAAATGGTTGTACCTGTTCCTGAAACGAAGACACAGGCTTCATAGAAATCAGATGCCTTCACATCGTTAAACATGTAAATACGAGCCATCTTGCAACTAGACCCACCAATGGTTACTGTGATTGTTCCTGTTTCTGAGCCTGTGGCGAATTTATAATAAAGCCATTGCTTCCCTATACCGTTGGAATCCCCCCCATATAATATAGTCCAACCTGCAGGTGTATCTGGTGTATTAACTAAATCCCTCACGGTAACTTGCAGGATAAAAAGGTCTCCCTCTTGAGGGTATGAAGGATAAGATGGTGTAGGATTCCCCGTTGTTCCTGAACCTGTACCAACATTCCCAGTATTTGCCTGTTCTCCATTCACTGACAGAAGAGCAAAAGCTCTAATTCCCCAAGAATTTGATGGGGATATTGTTCGACTCCCACCAGTGATAGTGCCCGCCTCGTTTATACTTGCATATTGGCATTGAATAGCACCATCATCACCCGCAGTTGATGTGAATGTTGCTCGTTGTGCCCAATTTAGATATTGCCTTAGTGTGGAAGCATCAATAGTCTTTGATGTAATAGCACTTCCAGCAGGAAGATAATCCTCTTCCTCAGAATCATACTCGGTGTTATATATGGATGCCTTGACATTGCCTTTCTCTCCAGAATATGAGTCCCTTGCAAGATATAATTCAACACCACTCATGTAATATGAAACATCTGGTATGAATGTCTGAGCATCACAATTATACGCATCTTCATCTCCATCCTCATTCCAAAGATAATCAAGGCTAGAAGCGTTTGTGTTTTCGTAATGAGTGAATGGGTCTCCTATTGGAGTTATGGTTTGAGTTATACCACCCTCCCTTACATCTGTAATCTTAATATAATCACATATCTGTGTATAGAAGGATATGGGTACTTCAGCCTCACCATAATCCTCATTCTGTTTGATGTTGTTTAAGATACTCTGAGCTATGGCAGTAGCCTCATCATTACTTTGTAGGTCATAAGCCCTCTGGAAGAACGTAATATCCTTGTACGAGTTATCCTCAGAAGCCTCCCCTGTATATACACGGTCATCCCCCCATTGGTCTGTCATCTCACATCTCACTGAGACACGGTTAGGAATCAATACCTTATCATGTCTGTTATTCCAGAAGAATACGTGTCCATCTAATGCAAATGTGTGGTCATAGTCAGTACCAGATGTCTTGGGTATCCTCATGTGAATCTTACCATCCGCCTCTGGACGCATGAAGGAGATGCCGAAGTCAATGAGTTGTCTAGCAGCGGTGAGTCTATCAGTATTAAGGTCTACAATAAAGGCATCACTAGGAGCATAGATGTTAATTCCATCTAATCCAGTATCACCATGCCAGATAACATCCCATGTTGCACAGTGACTGTAAGGACTCAATGTAGCATTAAGTATCTCATCTACGATACTCTTAGCATTACCACCACCAGTATATTCTCCACTTGCATGTTCATCTGCCAGAGTGCTGAGGATACCCTTAGAATATAACTCACAGGTTAATACACCTTCCTCTGAATGGAATGTCTGTGTTACCACCCACTGTGGTGCTATAGGTACAGTGTAGTTACTACCGCTAATAGTAAGACCCCAGTTAATCACCATCTTGTAGTCCCGTAAGTCTATATTCTTGAAGTGCTGGTCATTGTTTCGTAGGACTACAGTCGCATTATCACTGAAGGGGTCTTGGTGAACAGATACCTCAAGGACTCTCCCTGAGGTATAGTAATTATATGTAGTATAACCTGTCTTGGTGAGTTGTATGTGGATGTAAGGAGTATAAGACTTGTCAGCCTCATGGCTTAACAGGTCTGTCTGGATATTGTCCCAGTAGAACGGGAAAGTGTATGGAAATGGGGACACACTCTATTCCCCCTTACCACGACAGCCAGAGATGAAGGGATACTTGGCACACACCTTCTTCTTCACCGCAGCCTTCTCTGCTGGTGTACCGTGTTGTGCTACCCTAGCAAGAGCATTCCTCCCGTGGGCAGCATCCTCTATAGGATACTTCCTCTCTTTAGGATTCACAAAGGCTGTACTAGGCAGTTTCTTCCTCTGTTGATAACTTAACTTAGCCATATCATCCTCCTTATCCTGCTGGATAGTCCTTGTAAGCCTTTAGCTTTCTCAGACCACGCAATCTAGTCTTGTAGAGCAGCATCTGGTCTTCACTTAAATATCTAAGATTCTCCATCGTTGTAGCGATGTTCACGTAACCAGTAGCAGCACTCAGGTTAGCTGTAGCCTCCTGTAGCCTAGTAGTAGCAGCCTGTAACTCTGCTGTAGCTACATCAACATAACTTGCATCTTTAGCAGCCTGTTCCAGTGCTCCTCTAGCCTTCTCCAAGGAACCAGCAGCATTGTTTACCTCTTGCTGTGCGTAGGCAGCATAGTTCTGGGGGACTTCATCAGCTACATTAACAGTAGTGATATAGTCATCACCAGAGCCTATCAGAGCAGCTGCATTGGCGAGTCTAGCTGTCATATTATCAATCTCAGCATCAAATGTTACCAATCTTACTGAGATATTACTTCTTGCTGTGTTAATATCACTGATAGCCTGTGTTACTCTGGCAGATACTAAGGCTATTGCGGTGGCTGCAGCCTCTAGTGATGTAATACCAGCAGCCAGTTTGACTGCAGCATATCCACTAGCCAGTCTCTGTATAGCGTATGCAACTATACCATCTAGTATGATGTCCTCAAAGTCAGGTGGGAATGTGCGTGTAGTCTCGTCATAGGTGTGCTTACCCTCATAATAGAGCCGAGCATTCACCCTCTCATATACTGTGTAAACATCACCTGCTACGAATATGTCGTCTGCTACAGATAATATAGATGTACTGTCCCTAGCAGTAATGTATGTACTTGTTCCATCTGTATCATTAGTAACCAGAGCATAGACCATACTTGTTGTGAACTGTGATAATGTAGCATCTACTAACTTGTTGGCTGTAGTACCAGACGCTTTTCCACTAACTCCCACATCCCCTGTTGGAAGAGTAGACAACTCCACTGTTACCGCATTACCAAATATAGTGAAATTACGGAACTCCCTAGGGTCTTGGTCAACATCATACTCCACTCTGACTACCTTAGATGGGAGTGAGGATAACACACCAAGGTCTAGGTCTCTAGTGCCTCCTCTGAAATACACAGTACCTGTCTGCTCATAGGGTCTTGCAGCCGATAAGTCACCCACAGCCTGCTTGATATAGTCAGTGAGGTCATTATCAGACCAGACTACCTTAGAGGCATCTTTGAGATGATACCGTGCTCTAGTAATTAGGTCTGTTATGTAGGTTGTGGTCATCGTGTTGTTCCTAGAAACTTGTCAAGAGCATTGCCAGTCTGCATCTCTTTAACCTTACGGACTCTAATCCTTACAACAGGATTACCAGTATCCCACTGTTGTCTTAACCACACATCCACATCAGGGTCATTAGGATTCTGCTCTGCATAAGTCCAGTCTATCTTCTTACCCTTCTTACCTCTCCGACTCTTGAGGAAAGAAAACATATCACCGAATCCGTCCATTATTTACTCCTCTGTGATTTTAAGAATGCTGTCTTCTTAGTCTTAACCTCACCAGCATGGCTCTTGCCACTCTTATCCCAACAGATGTGCATGTACTTACCTTTACCAACATCTTTGGTACGAATCCTCCCACCTGCTGCACGGCATTCTTCAAATCCCTTAGGCATATCATTTCTCCTAAGTCACTGTTATGGTCACGTTGTAGGTTCTATCTCCACTTACGTAAGCACCAGTTGAACTGTGAGATAGAACGATGGTTTCTGGTATTAAAATTGAAATAAGCTGACTGAGGAGTCTAGCCACATAGGTTGTGCCAACGACTGCCGAGTCCATGATGAGGCGTATGCCGAAGGTTGGTGTGCCTCCAATAGTCAAGGAGGCTTGGTTCTTACTGGTAGTACCAGCAGAGTATGTTGCAGCATATGCAATACTAAGTGTTTTTGAGGAAGTCACCTGTGCAACATGACCGAGAATCTGTGCTTTCTTATCATCTGATACATTAACATCAGCCAGAATTTCATAACCAACATTGATTGCCATGATACTCCTATGGTTGCTTCATCTCTGCCCCAATCTGGGAGATTTGACCGTGGATGTATGACTCACAAATCTCTTGTATATTCCCCCAGATAGAGCCTATGTTAGAGTTCTCCTCAACACGAACAATAGAAGTATAAGACAATGCTTCTGGTTCTGCTGCTCGCATCTCAAAGACCTTCTTGTTTTCCCAATCAAATATGAAAATTAATTGTTTTGCTGCCATGTTACTCCTGTTTGATGGGTGAGTATCAAGCCCTCACCCACGGCTAATTATTCACTTTCCCCTTTGTAAGAGGATGTTTGGTTTATGTGGTATCGGCATCATCCGCACAAAGCGTATGGTCATTCGTCTGTGCATCATTCTCATAATAGCACCCAAAATGACTCGACACGTTTGCACCATCAAATGACTCGCCACTGACTTTAATACCACAATTAACGAAAGTGATTTCGTTCACTATCGCTCCTGTGACTGTTATCCCACCAATAAGGCGATAACCCCAGAAGCGAACCCTGTCATCAGTATTCTCACTGATGAAGTCAACCAGACCCTCGATGGTGTTGCCATGCCCATTAGCATAGAGGCGGATAGCATTACCAGCAGCACCACTTCTATTTACATCAATAGCATGGTCAGTTGGAGTTTCAGACTCAATATCAATGTCATTAAGGTAGAGGTTAATCCTCTTACCAACATTGGTATTATTTACTTGTATACCAACCAACCCATCTCCATGAGAAACGGTCATACCCTGAAGTGTTGCACCCCAAGTATGCCCAGCAGCAGCAGGGTCAATGCTTACAGCAAAAGCTGTTACTGCTTCAATGACTACAGTGTTGGGAATCTCGGCAACCAATACCACGTTAGGTACATCAGTCCAAACCACATCTTCCTGATAAGTACCAGGAGCAAGGATGATGTATTGTTCAGGATGGTCAGTTTTATCAACTATATCATCCATTGCTTGTTGAATGGTGTAACCAGGGTCAATACGGAAACTATTTTCCCCAGCAGTAACCTTACTGCCAGAGATTATCTCCATATTCTTAAACTTGTGTAAACCTCTCCAAAACATGCCCATAATAGTAAACCTCCTTTAAGAGTTTACTAGAGGGGGAGTTCGTTGACTCCCCTCTCTATTATCGACTTTAGTTTACGGTGCGTCAAACGCTAAGAACGTTGTAACAGCACCCGCAGCATCATTTGAGCCAGCTAGTACATAGTACATTCCTACATACTGTTTAGCTGTGTTCAATGCGTCACCGACAGGCAGCACAATAGCTGTCCTATTAGCAGTCAAGGCAGCGACAGCGATTGCTCCAGTTTCGCACATAATAGAACCACTTGTTACGGTGGTAGTGCTATGTGTCCAAAGTTGGAAGTTAATCGAGGTACACGTTGAGAATGCCACATCAACGATGATGACAGCATACATCTGTCTACCTCTTGCCACATTCTTGGCTGCTCCTAGGTCTATAATGTTCTCAGAAATCTCACTGCCGCTATTTGCCACTACCTGTGTATCACTTAGAAGTAATTGTTTATCTAGATACATTTCAATCCTCCTTAGCTTACGGTAGCCTCAGCCACAGTGATTGCGTCACAGACACGAATCGGGGCATCAAGGAAGCTGACCTGTGGCTTGCCCGCAGGCATGTCAATAGTCAGATTCACATTAGCCCTGCTCTGAGCTTGCTTGTGTAGGAACTTAGCTATCGTCTTGTTGCAATAGATGAATGTCTTAGCCATATTCCCAAGGTCAACCGTGGGACGGCTGTAATATGCATCTACCAACGCATCGAGTAAGTCAGCCCCACTAGCAGCATCAGTTGTCAGTGCCGAGTAATCAATGTTAGCTATGCGGATAACGTAGCGGTAATCTCTGAGACATAGCCCTAGTTTCCACTGGAACTTGGTAACATAAGCTGTGTAGATATTACCAGATGTACCAGCAGCATCGGTGACTAGTTGCTTGCCCATATCCTCGGTTGTCAGCCCAGCCTTAGTACCTTTAGGGTAGATAAGACTGCATGTGGCTGGACTCCAGGTAATGAGCCAAATGGATGTGTTGTCGTCGCCACTCCCGCCACCATTCACAATCTGACTAGCATAGTCACCACTGAGACTGTTATATCTCGGTGCTAGACCGTGCATCTGTTCTGGATTGTCATTCTGGTTACCATAGAACAGGGCTGTAGCAACGGTACTATTCATACCCGCTACGAATGCGTTGTCTTCCGAAGCTCGGAAAGCAGCCTCGTTGCCACCCAGTGAAGCTACATCAACGTCTATTTTGCTATATGCTTCAAGGATGCCACAGAGGTCGGTTACTTGTTTAGTAGTGCCTTTCTCAGGAACGACACCGCCATTTAGTAATCTCCACGCACCTGCGGGTTGACTAGAACGCTGTACACTCCTGTTACCAGTAACCAAGTTACCTTCCATAACATTAGCGTCAGCTATGATGGGATTGGAGGCAGCTAGGACTTCGATTATCTCGTCAATACCCCCACCAGGGGCTTCTCTCTTAGCATAATCTAAGAGAGTGAGATAAGTTGTATTTATGGTACCCATCTAGTCTCCTTATTTAGGGAACATACTAGGATAGCGTCTCTTCAGATGTTCTTCCTCAGAGATTCCTCCTGCTCCACCACCCAGACCAGATTCAGGTTTAACACCTGCACCTACTAGGGCTGGAGTTCCTGTCCCCTTAGCTATATTAGCTAATTTCTTAGCTATATCTCTCATTTGTTCAGGAGTATCTGAAGGGAATTGAAGTATCGTCTCAGCATCAACTTTGAACTCCACAGCTAATTCTAAAGCAACCTCTCTCTTACCAACTTCGTTGGCATGTTCAATGTCCGCTTCAAATTCAGCTATTCGTGCATCAATATCAGTTTCACGGTCAGAAAGAGTCTGTTCCCTCTCATTTAGCTCCCTACGCTTTTTGATAATAGCCTGTAAATCAGGATTATCATTGGCAGTCGAGAGTTCGAGTTCATCTTTCTCTTCCTGTAGTTTCTTGATAGTGGTGCGGAGAGCCTGAAGTTCTGTAGTCGCAACCGTAGTCTTACCCAGCTGTTTAGTGAGCTTATCAATCTCTTTATCCAGCGTGGAATGCCTACTAGCTACAAGTGCATCAACTTCCTGTTGAGTGAAACGCTTTTCCTCTTCTCCTGAAGGCTTTGGAGCAGGAACAGAAGACTCATCCACTACTGGAAGAGTGTCCTTATTTCCTTTATTCTCGTTAGCGTCCATATTCTCCTTTTCTGTATCTCAATGTGGATACAGACACATCGACCTTTACATACTATAACAGATTAGTTATCTTGTGTCAAGTTAGTTATCTTGTGCCAAGTCCAAATGTTTGAATCTTCTTCCTTGTTCATACTCATAGATAATATTACAATTAGCACAAAGAAGTTCCAAATCCTTCGTAGACCTTTCCCCAGTTAGAATCTTACGATAGAATTTCTTTCCCTCCATCTTTAATTCCTTCATTCCCCCACCATTTATATGATTTATTTGTAGAACTCTAGGATCAGAACATCCGCACATTCTACAACAACCCCCAAAAAGATCAATAAGTTTAATTTTTAATCCCCAATGTCCTTTTTGACTGCATCTTGCTGCTTTTTCTCTATCTTCCAAATAACGTTTCCTTCGATAAAGCCTTAACCATTCTCGGTGTTCCTTATAATATTTCTTTTGATACGTTAATACCTCTTCTCTATGTTCTTTACGATATTTTCTACTATATTTTCTATGATATTCTGTCTGCTTCTCAGTGTTAAACATAATTATAACCTAACATATAGTACTATGTTCTGTGTCAAGTAACGTATTAAGTTATTTAAGTTTGACGGGTTTCTTTGCAGGCAGAGCACAGTTAGGATGTGGAGTTGTGAATTTACCACTAGCTACACCTTCTTTATCAAACCAGCAGTTGTTCCCTCTGAAAGCATATCTTGCTGCAGCGTCTGCCTTACCATCTGGCTTTCTCATCTTATCATAATGGTTATCCCATGCCTCTACGAACTTATCAGAAGGGGGAAGGTTCTTATGAACTGTACGTGCATCTGCTCTACCAGTCTCCACATTAAGATACTTGTTCATATCAGGATGCTTCAACAGATACTGCCATTGGTCATATTCTATTTGGTCATCTCTCTTATTCTGCTTCCCAACAGCTCTCCACTCAGCCCAATCTGCTTGAGTCAATCCATAAGCATCTGCAGCTTTCTTAGGTAGAATCTCCTGTGCGAAGGCTGGGATTGCGCTCTCAGGATAACTATACTTAGTCATCATCTGACGAACCAGAGGTTCAGCATCAGGGTTCTTAAACGTAGAGACATATCCCCAGAATACTAATAGAGCAGCAATCTCCACATTCTTAGGGTCTTTCAAGAAAGCCTCTCTAGCTTTCCTGTCAGGGTCTCCATAGGAGTCTTTCAAATCAAAGTATGGTTGGAGTTTCTCAACATCCTGGCTCTTTGAAACCATAGCAGGGGACTGTCCAGCATCTAACTGCTTCTGAGCAATAGTCTTCTTAATCTGGTCATACAACTGACTTCCATAGTCAGCCTTAAACTGGTCTATTGCCTTCCTTCGTGTCTCATAATCAGGGTCTCCATTCTTATCAAGATACTCTTGAGTTATAATACTTGTATATTTACGTACTGCCCTATCATAGAACCAGTCATACTTACCAACAGTCTTCTCTCTTTCAGTGAGGAAGTCATAGATTGTCGTATAAGCAGGAGTTCTCTCCATTTCAGCTTGGGAAGTACCATACATCTCTCCATCATGACTACTCTCAAGTCTAAGGTCTCTTGTAGTCTTCTCACCAGACTTGACCTGAGCATTTAGTGCATTACAAGCATCATAAAATATCTTCTGGTCAGCTTTCCACTGTTCTTCCCACTGCTTCCACACGAGAGAATCACGTATAGTTCTATCAGTAGACGCAACTTCCCAGAGTTTTGCCAGTTCAGGATACAATGTCTCCGAGATTAGCATGTCCTGCAAGCCACTTGGCAGCATGTCATGTCTTAATTTACCCTCTGCTTGAGCTTGTAGAATCTTCGGTAACTCATCAGGAGTGTAGAACCTCTCTAGCACATCCACTGGCAACTTATTGGCTACCTTACTTTCTGCATCATAGAACGCTGCAGAGGAACTCTCTGGGAAAGCTGACAGACCTAGAACTGAGGCTGCTGCAACAGCCACACGTGTTGCACCTTCTGGGGTAGCCCTACCATGTGATAATTGAGGAATATAAGGATTGATAACATCATCCCCCCAGAACGGTTCAAAGCGTGTCATGATATAAGCAGCATAAGAAGCTGGGTCTTCTATAGGACTCTTCCCTTCTGGACTTATTGGATAACCAAAGTAATCTCTTCCACTTGCCAGTTCAAAGCCTAATCCCACTACAGGAGCACTCCCACTATACCATGTCTTAATCAAAGGATTGTCTAGCCAACTATCTCCACCACCTTTAAGGATAGTGAGCAAGTCAAGTCTATCATTCTCAGCAGCTTCACCTAACTTCTCTAGGGAGTAGTTAATGGCTGATGCAAGTCTCATAAACTTGAACCAGAATGTACGAGCACCAATATAGGAGTTACCAATTTTAAGAGACATAAAGTCAGCACCAGGTTTCCAAGATACTTCACCAGTTATGGGGTCTACGAAGACACCGAAGTTGGCTAACACATCGTCTCTTGCCTGCTCCTCTGTCTTACCCTCTATCAATGCCTTAGAATATTTAATCCCACTCATAAACAGAGCACCAAGTGCCAACATGCCTCCAATAGCTTTCCTAGCCTCTGCGCCAGTGTAACCACCACGGAATAGGTGACTGACCGTGGCAAGACAGGCTCTTGTGTAGTTAGGAGCAAAGAATACAAGTGAGTTCTCCAGCTGTCTTATAGTCATAGGTACACCCGCTGCTTCAGAGCTAAAGACACCAGTAATATTATCAAGTATCTTTGCTAGTTCGTATTCCTGTCCGATGTTCTTACAGCGTGGCTGCATAATCTTCCAGAAGCCGTCTCGTACCTCCTCAGTCATAATGCAGAAGGATAAGTTTGCTCTCTGATAAGGAGTGAACCTGCCCATCTTTGCTGCTATTGTACTCTCAGTACTAATAATGTAGTCAGAGACTAGAACACTACCACCACGATTGGCTCTCTGTGCAACAGATTCAGCATTCTTTGCAATAGCCTTAGCAGCTATTTGAGGATTAAAATATACTCCTACTGAGTCACCAAAGGATTTGAACCATATCCCCATCATCTTAGCACCCTCTGTTGGATTCTGGAAACAATGAGCAAATGCTAGTCCGAGTGAGGGTAGACCCTGAACACAGGCAGCAGAAAGGTCAAGAGATGCGGTTGCAATTCGTAGCATACCTGATGCTTCTGCAGTTATCTTGAGTAGAGTTGAACCCTGCTCAACCTTAAAGTATTTCTTGAAGACATCAACAAACTCATCTTCATACTGCTTCCCACCAGCAAAGGGCTGTGGCAGGTAATCCATACCAATCTCAGGTTTCCTAGCCACTTCCATACCCTTAGCATAAGCAGCTTTGGCAGCATCCCATTTAGGTTTCAGGACTTGTAGTTCCTTATAAATATTCTTCTGAAACTTAGTAAGAGCAAGGGTTCTAGCATTACCTTTCATACCCAAGATATTCTTTAACTCTGCTGCCAGTTTAGGAGCACGGTTCTCAATAGACCTTATAGTAGAATAAGGTAGTATCTCACCTGAGAACTTGGGATTGGCTCTTAGAGTATTAAATGCTTTCTTGGTTTGAGCCACAATATAACCAAGGTCAGCCATGTGCTCCCTAACAGAGACTTGTGGGACTGTCCCACCAATCCTAGGTGCAACTCGTCTTTCAGCATAGCCTACCTTACCCCAACCCTTCTTAATCTGGTCAACCATAGTTTTAGCAGCATCTTCGGGCATCGCTGCACTTATAAGTTTTATAACATTCTTTACAGGTGTTCCTGCTTTTAACTCCGCAGCAGCCATTGCTCTAGAAGCAGCACTAATTTCTGGAGTGAGAGCTTCTAGTGCCTTCATACCCTTGGTTGCTGCTACCACTCTCTTCGGTGCAACTTCAACTCCCACACCTTTAGCAACTCTCTCTGCCATCGGTCTCAACTGCCAAGCTGCAGCTTCTCTAGGGAACATCTGTTGGAATATCTCACTAACTGGAGTACCAAACTCTTCAGTGTACTTGATAAACCGTGCATCAGCTATTCGCTGATAAGCCTGTGTTATGTAGTCCTTTATCAGAAGGACTGGGTTGTTAGCATAAGCCTTATTCAATTCAGGGTGTTCTAGGAAGTACCTACGAGCATCTCCCATAGTTTTGAATCTACGAGGCATCTCATAAGTTGGAGTCTTACCAATAGCCTTACTACCACGTTTAAGTCTGGGACTTCCCTTCATCTTCTTAACATCCACCACCATGCGATGTATCCACTCCTCTATTACAGCTTCAGGGGGGACACCTTCCTTGATGAGTAATGCAAGCATCTCATCTTCAACTTCTTGATACAGGGCAATATATTTCCTTCCCTCTAGTATCCCAGCCCAGTTATACATATCTGGTTGAGTGAAGACATGCTCAATAGTCCCAGCCTCTTTCAATACATCTGGCATCTTCCTAAACTTAGGTCTCAGTTTCTTATACATAAATTCAGAGAAAGCAGTCTTATCAAAACCATAGTATTTGACAGGGTCGTTGATGAGGGCTGTTAGTTCCCATTCCTTTACTGCAGCAGCATTGATGCCACGTCTTGTCATTACTGACCAACCAATAGCACCTCTAGCCACTTTATTCTGCACATCCTGTGCAGTACGTGAGATTAAGACTTTCCATCCTAATACCGCCTCAATCCCCTTTTTAAGAGGTGGAGCTTTAGCCAGAGTTGTCAGAAGACGTTTCTGCCAGTTATCTACTAAGACTGAAGCAATATCCTCATCCATTGAGGCTAAATTCATAGGATGTTCAAGACTCTTAGATTGTTCAATCATGCGGTTCACTATCTTCTGAGTCATGCCTGCAGATGCTTTCTCTACCGCCTTTAGACCACCCTTTATAACCAATTCAACAGGTTTAGTAACGGGGTACATTACACCCCTCTCAACAGCCTGCACACCTGCTGCGGTATACCTTAATGCTTCACCGATAACGGGTATCTTAGAAGTAATTTTGGCTGCTAGACCAAGTGTTTCCCCAATAGGAATAAGATAAATTGGGTTAGCAAATTCATAGGCTGTCTTAAAATACTTTGCACCAGACCAGACCTTCTGCGATTCCCCCCAAGCCGTTTCCCATGCCTCTGATACTTCGTCAGAGAAGACCATAGCCCAACCGTACTTCTGAGCAGCCCCTATCAGAATTTTATTTGCTTCAGATTCCTGGTCGTACCCTGTAGGAATCTCTCTTACCTCCATTTTGAATTTACCCTGACCCTCAAAAGAACGTCTTGCTATTGCTTTATATAATTCATCAGAGAGATACAAACCAGCTAGTTCCCAGGGACGACCCACAAACTTTTCTATGAAAGCACCCATTACACCGACACCGCCTTTAAGCCATTCTATGCCGTCCCTACCATATTTCTGTCTGCCCTCTTCGGTTGACAGGTCTGTCTTTCTTGAGTTCACTTCAAGGAAGTTTTGTATGGCTGCATCAAGCTGGGTTGGTGCAAGGGGATTTACTGCATAACTGGTAGGACTTATTGGACTAGGATTAAATATCTGAGCAAGTTCGTCATCGGTTAGGGTAGGATACACCATCTTTAACACTGCTCTTGCTATGGGACTGTCACCTATCTGATGAAACATATCAAGGAACTTTGATTGGTTCAGTTCCGCATAAGCCAACAGTTGGTCTACATCCTCAGTCGGGAATAAATTGCCTAGGGCTGTTATTAAAGTCTTACTGTCCGCTATCTCCTCTGCTGTATATTCCTTTCCTGGTTCTGTAATTGTTGCACCCATTTCATCAACATAAGTTTTAGGTGGAGTGATATAAGTATCTCTGGTTGTATACACACTACCATCTGGGAAAGTGAGGTTCCCTTCCTTATCTGCTGTTACACCTTCAGGAAGAACTAAGGGAGTAATTAACGTCTCACCAATATTAGCAATTCCCTCTAGGTCAGTGGGCATCAAAGGTACTTTTATACCTTCTGGTGAGACTCGATAATAAGTACCATCCTCCTCGACAACCTCTCCCAGAGAAGAAGATAGAGGGGTGTGGACACCACCTTCACCAACCAAGCCAGCTTGAAGTCTAGCCTCATAGTCACGTTGGAAGAGGTCTCCCAGGGATGATGGGTCAATACCTAAGACTCTCAATCGTTCTGCAACAGGACTCTCCTCTTCTGGCTGATTAAAAGCATCTTCTACCAGATTCCAGAAGTTAGACCCTCCTCCAGCAGTCGAAGCATTCCAACCAGCCGTAGCAACATTCACACCACCCATCTGGATGGCTCGGTCAATAACATCCTGCGGTACTCCAGCCCAGAACGCAGCTTCAGCATTCCATTGATTTATAGGAACTCTGGCTTGAAGTATGTTATGTTGTTCAGATGTAAGTTCATAGGGAGGGATGAAAGCATCTGCCATTCGATAGAAACCATCCATGTCGAAGGGTCTTGCCATGCCATAATACTTGGCATACTCTTCAGCTGTAGTTAAATCAGTTATATCAAAGGCTGCTCCCTTTGCATAAGGAATCTTTGAGATTTCTGGTAATACAGGGTCTGGGTCAGGTGGTAAACCCACCTCCTGTCTCCATTCACCATAACTCTGACTCCAAGGGTCTTTCCTCGGTACAGCTTTATAAGGAGTGGGCGGTACTGGTGTTGCCCCAGTGTAAAACTCAGAAACTCCAGGAGGCAGATTTGACCATGGGGTAGCTTTCTCAGCAGATGGTGCAGCCTTCTCAATAAGTGGAGGTAATTTAGAGGTTACAGGTTCTTGAGTAGTCCCCCCTGGCTTCTTAGGGGGAGGACTAACATCAATGTTTTCATCAACAGTAACACCTTCAGTTGGTTGGAAGGATGCTTGAAGTCCTGCCCCACTAACAAGTCTGTCAACATCCTGCTCCGCATCTGGGAATTGGTTCTTGACAAGATTGGAAATCTCTACAGGGGTTATCCCAGGACGTTCCCTAAGCAGTTCCTTAATAAATGCTCTAATGTCTTCTTCAGATGTTTGGAGTAAACCCTCACTACCTAAACTTGGAAATTCCAGAGGCATAACTATCTAACTCCTTATTGCTAAATCTTACCGAGGAATGGGTATTGCTTGCGAGGTGCTCTAGAACCCATGTATCCAAGTCCTCTCGTGGCTCTCTTAGCCTCTAATTGCTGGGTGGGTACAATGCGAGGCAGACCTATTCTTGGTTTACCTCTGCCGTAAAGAAACTGGAGCAGTCTGGGCATCACTGGAACTTGAACAGGAGGGTTCAGCATCCTCTGGAGTTCTCTATTCACATCATACATTTATATCACCTCCCATTAAGGTTGTCCCTGCTCAGTTGGAGGAGCACCAGTACTTGTCATGCCGAGAGCCGTGGATAGGTTCTTAGCAGCAGCAGCACTACCTTCCATTGTCCCTGCTGTAGGGGGAATAACATTACCACCTCCCTGTGGAGGAGCACCTTGTGGCTGCCCAGGTTGTCCAGCACCCATTGCTAAACCTAACTTCTTGGTTATAATCATAGCTTCAGTATCAGGGTCAGGGTCTGTACCTTGTAATCTCATAGCCTCACGATAAGCTCTAAGTTCAGGAACCATAGCTTCAGTAAAGTCCTTATCAAGACCTATCTGAACCTGCCCCTCATCCTTCAACTTCAGAATGTCCGTCCTGATTGTTTCTGAATCTAGGAATCCACGTGCAGCAGCAGCTACAGTGTATCTGGAGATATTCTCTTCGGGGGAGACAACATGAAGTTCTGCCTCTATGTCAAATTGATTGTTCAAGGAAGACACGTCAAGTTCCTCAGCTTTAGGTTTAAGTCCACCCTCAGTCATTTGTAATTTAGTCATCTCTAAAGCAAAGACATAACAGTCTTGTATTGCTTCCACGATGGGTTGGAATATCTGGTTACGTCCCTCAGTGAGCTTTGCTATGGCAATGGCTGATAGAGGATAACGTATGTCACCATATTCAATATCAGGAAAGGTAGCCTGTTGTTTCTCAGCAGAGAGTACCCCATACAGGACTGGGAGTGACTGTGCTATGTCTTTGAGTGGCATAGGTTCAAATCTGGAATGACCAGCATCTATAATGGTAGCACCACCTGTGTACAGTGTTTTAACTGTCTCATCTATTTCCTCACCAGATTCCACATTAGGTGGAACAACACGCTGGATTGGGGGTCTGAAACCAAAGGCTGCTGTAGTCATCAAGATGGAGGCTGCCTTATTCATGTTAGGGAATGTACCACGTACAGATGAATAGATAGACTCTCCGTCTAGTTTAATCTGAGCAGTCGGGTCTTTATGACGCACAGAGAGTGCTTCACCTATAGGGATGATGATAGCAGGGACTTTCTTTGAGGGATTAGAGTCAGTTACGACAGCCTTGTCATCAATGAAGATAACATGGGATTCCTTATCCCAGTACTCAGTCACCACAGCAAGAGTACCGCTAGTAACTTCATCGTACTCTGACAGTACGGTTGCTTTACTCTTGACTACTTTATAAGAATACCACTCTAAACCGTCTATACCCACTTCCCACGCACAGAATCTAGGGTCTAGGGGGAGATAATCATAATAGAATGTACCATCCTTACCCTGCCACAAGAGAGTACGGAGTCCCACTCTTCCACGAAGGGCAGCAATTTTAACCAAGTTATTGCGGATTCTACCAATCTGCTTACGTTTCAGTAAAGCATCCCCTTTGTTGAGGCAGGTATAAAATACTTTCTTGATACCCGTTACTATATCATCAGTTAGTGTATGATTAACAATGTTAATACCCAGTTCAGCACTATTGATGACAGACATGAGACGTAGGGCATACACTCTTGGAGCATTGAGGGTTACACTGTCCACATTCTTTACGGCTTTACCTTCGTAATCCAGCAACTCAAACTTCTTAAGATTGAAGATGTCGAAGTCCTCATCCATCTGTGTATAGAGGGGACTGAGTTCACCCTCCTTATCACTTATCTGTTGATACACTTTCTTAGTGTCAGCCATTTACTTTCCCTCCTAGTAGGTATATACCTTTATCTTATTCTTCTTGTGCTTGTCTACTTCCCTATAAGCTATCATAGCCTTCTCGATAGCTGATATTAAATCATCGTGTGTCCCTTGTCCCACTTCAGGAGTCCCCGCATCTGTCCAGTTGAAGTTCATTAGTTCCCTAACTGCTGGCTCATACCTTATTACTGTATTCTTTAAGAATGACTCTAAGTCTACAGCGTTCTGCTTCTTATTATCCTTAGTCTCAAGATAGCCTAACTTCTCTCTCTTCTTGTCTGTGCAATATATCTTCTCTTTATGATAGCCTAATCCTACCAGATAATTAAGGAATTGTCCACTAAATGCGTCAGCACCACATACCAAATAAGGATTAAAGTATTCACCTAGAAGTTCATAGGACTCGTATGCGAAGGTATCTAGAGTCAGGATATTAGTATGAATCACAGCAACGAGTTCAGTACTCACACCTTTACTACCAAAGATTAGCAGGGCTTGGTAATCTCCACCTTTACCTTCGGAACAGTCAGCACCAGCGGTATAGGTCATACCAATCTCAGGATATTGGAAGATGTAAGTGTTACCATGTCTTACTTCCTTTGGCTTGGATTCCTTACAAATACTGAATAGACTTTCAAGTATGTTGGTATTTATGATACTACGCTGTCCTGCTAGGCTCAGGGCTTCAACTTCAGTCCGTGGGTACAACTTGTGCATCATATAAGACGGATAGTCTTTGGCTGTCCTCTCATACCAATCCTCATCTCTACCAGGTCTAACACTATACGGGAGAAAGAGGGATACGAAGTTATTGCTACCATCATGTGCATCTCTATAGAGTTTCTTAAAGTGTGTTAAACCTGCAGTTTCATCAGTGGCAGATACGACTACCATCTTAGAATCACCCGCCTCTACAGTGGGCTTCACATTACTGAAGTTACGTTCAGCGTAGGTATGAAATTCATTCTCATCACATATAACTAAAGATGCTGTGTAGCCAATACCAGCGTCCTCAGTAGAAGGAAGGGCAAGGATAGAGGAGTTCTGTTGCTTGAATTTAACATAGAATGTGCCCCAGTTCTCTGCGTCCATTTGAAGGTAAGGAGGTAGGTGTGAGTGTATGAACTTGGCTTTGCCTAGGAGTTCGGCTGCTTCATCCTTGCCCTTGCTTATCATCAGGACTCTAGCACCTTGTTTGTAACAATGGTGGATAGCGATACCAGCTAATGCCCAGCTAATGCCTATCTGTCTAGCTTTCACTACCACTACAAACTTGTTATTGTAGACTAAGCATATAAAATCCTTGAGATGTTCCCACAGTTCAAAGGGGATTATGGAGAAAGTGGTGGCATCCTCTATATGGACATTACTAAACCATGTCAGAGGATTCACCATACACTCTGATAGGACAGCTATTTGGTCTTCAATGCTGAGTTCAGTCGTTGTAAGGTTCATTACTATTACCCTTTGGGGATATTAAAAGTGAACGTTGCTCAAATTCTATCTGAGCCTGCCTAGCTCTAGCAAGTATCTTAAAGGATTGGTCGGCAGACAGAACTATCTTCTCAGTGACACTAATTTCAGTTTGCTGTTTGGGTTTGCCCATGATGCGGTCTATGAGATAAGTACATGCCTGTACATCAATATCAGCATGAAAACCAGTGTTCTCCCCACAATGAGGACATAACATGGGAGCACCGCTGGCAACAGCAACTAGAGCATCAATAATGTCAGAGAGTTCTTCTTTCTCTAACTTCTCTAATCGCTTCTTTAGTTCATTAGTAGCAGTACGCTTACGCCCACTCCTACCTTTCACCCCACTCATCCGATTGTATTCTATATCTATTCGTACCTGACTGTCAAGCAGGCATACTCACTTTCATTTATTATGTATATATAATATATATACTATATACTTATTAAACGCAAGTGAAGCTATATACAAGTACTATTCTGTCATCCTTGACAAAGACACCACCTAGTTGCAGTTCTTTCCACAGGACGGGGACTTTCGCACCCGCAGTATAGCACTATAACTGTCAACCAAACGTTGACACATCAAAAATCTGAGGTTACAGTTCCAAGAGCTACTTTTACCGTATATATATATATTGCAATCTATGCTATGCCTCATGTTATCGTATGCGATACAGTCATATACGAATCTTCGTGTAAGACAACGGGTGCTATGGTCACATGCGATGATGCCAGAAACACACAATGGTCATGTGCGATGGTCACATGGAGTCACAACCAGATGGGTGATTGTCATATGCGACAATCCTGTGGCTGGTGATGCTCGCATGTGTGTATCACATACAACATACTGATAGAGTAGTAGTATCATATACGATATACACATAAGACGGGACAGATTGCGGTCACTATTCATAGAGCAATCGAAGCTATAACACACCAGGTGATGATAGGACTATGCGAATGTCGGTTGTGATATTGTGTGAGACTGTCGGATGTGATGTTATGATAGTCGCTAATGATAATCTTAGCGGTAATGTGTGTAAGAAAATCACCTGCGACACGTGGATAATCGCATATAATGGTATTTTAAGACGGTCATAGACGATTATTGAGGGGCATAAAAGAAGGGGGAAGATATTTCACTCCCCCCTATTCTGTATTCACTTCTGCTACACTATCGCAAGCGTAGCAGTGTCTCAGGTATTACCACTTCAATTTGGTATTGAGTAGCTTAGCTTTGGCTTGCCTATTGGCAAGTTGACTAAATGCGCTGTCAGGAAGTTCGCCAGGAAGATATATCATGGCGTGTCCACGTCCATTCTTAGAACGTCTATAGACTCGTATGATAGCCCCCTTCTCGTGTAGACTATCTACCACCTTGATTACATCTGCCTTCGGAAATTGTGCTTTAAAGGCGTCGTTAAAACCGCTAAACACGGTAGATATACCATTACTGTACTGTTTATCACGGTACGTTTTGATGAACGATACAATATAGCGTGTGTACTCGTTCATGTCTACCGCTTTACTGGTAGTCCTACTTGCTACTTTGCTACTTGTTTTTGTTACCATTTTGACACCTCGTTTTCGGCTATATTCTACGTTATAGTCTACGTTTGCTCTAGGATTGCCAGTCCCGTCTAGCTTTGCACCCCCGTTCAATTCAATTTGCATCGTAGCTACATAGTAGCACAACCACCCCAGGTGTCAATATCACACATACGAGTATCCCAAAGCTACGGCATTTCATACATCGTTATACTAGGCTTGAAGCTAACTGAAGCTAACATTATGTCTAATAAAAAATAATTTGTTCTACTTCAGTTATGTAAAGTATAGATACAATAACCGTATTATGTAAAGCTAAAGAGATAATCCTATGTGATACTCATATATATAATATTGATGCAGTAGCGGAGATGGTGTATAGATAGCAGTTAAATAGGCACATAAGGGTCGCATAAGACTGAATGGAATTAGATGATGATTGTATGCGACATTCATTAAGGAAGTATGGAAGTATAGGTGTATAGTCTATAGTGTTATAGGTGTATAGGGGGGTGTGGTATCAGACGAGAGTATCGGCTAAGATGGTCGCATCAGATGGTCTAGCTTCAAATAGCTTCGGACTCCAGAACAGATGTTCTACCACAGCACAAATGTTCTGAAAATTTTTTTTATTTTGAACGTGGGCTGAACGTGGCTTCCCAATCCGAACAAGTGTTCTGTTTGAACGTGGAGGTCGGGTACGATGTTCGTCAATGGGGGATTGACAAGCTGTCCGAAGCTGTGCTACACTATCCCTGGGTTCGGAAATCAGCCGAGCCTAATAAGATATAAGGAGGAGGTAAGTAAGATGCAGGACTGGCAGATTAAGCTGAGAGAGGTAAGTGGTGAGTTGGTGGGAGTGAAAGTAAAGGTCGAGCCTGTGGCTGTGAAGAAACAACATAGGTTAGGTGCAGTATCTTGTTATAAAGATAGCAAGGGATTGCATCTGGATTATAGAGAAAGGAGGTACTAGAATGCACTCCGTAAGATTGTGTGACCGTGGGGACAAGGCTATCATGGAGGACTGTGACCATGACTGCGAGCATTGTAACATAAACGAACCAACAACTAATAAGGAAGTGCCAGAATTTATAGAGATAGAATATGAAGTCATGCAGACCAAGAGTTATGTCCCAGCTGAAAGAGTAGCTAAGGACTACCAAGTAAATGAATGGAGGGATGGCATTATCTTCATTCATACTCCTGATGGATGGATAGAGGTCGATACTGTCCATAAGAAGTTCCAAGCTGGCGAGTATGAGGGATAGAAAGGAGGTGAGTAATGCCACCTGAGACTGACTTGGTAGAAGTGCTTATCCCTTGTAGACGTTGCAACGAGGAGTTCAGTCCTGAAGATAGCGATGACGAAGAGCTGTGTCAGGACTGTTATGATAGCAGGTCTCTTTGTGCGGAATGCGATGAGGAACTGTGGGATGAGAGGCATAGCCGACAGAGGGTTTATACTAATAACGATGGGGATACCTACTGTGAGAACTGCTATTATGAGAAGTACTCACATTGTGCACATTGCAACGAAGAGATTGAAACTGCTTCAACATGGAACGCATGTGGTGACAGTTATTGTGAGGCATGTTATGAGGACTTGTATATTTCCTGTGATGGTTGTGGGGATATAATAAGTAGGGATGACAGCTACGGGGGTAGTGATGGTAACTCTTACTGTAGAGACTGCTATCATGAAGACGATGAGGAGAGTTCATATTCTCCATACATTCGTGAATATCATAGCCGTAGACCAAGACTGCAATTTCACAGGATAGGTGAGCCAAATACTCTAATCTGTGAACCTCTACCGTATGGAAGTGCCTTGTATCTGGGAGTTGAGTTGGAAGTAGATGAGTTCGATGGTGATGATATGCCTGCCTGTGCTGATAAATTGCATCGTTTGTCTCATGATGAGAGGTTGTTTCACATGGAGACCGATGGCTCTATTAACTATGGCTTTGAAGTAATCTCTCAACCATGCACATTAGAGTATCACCTTACAGAGTTTGGTTGGAAAGAACTTTCAGAGATAGTGGTGAATTATGGTGGAAGAAGCCATAACACAAGCACTTGCGGACTTCACATTCACTTTAATAAAACATTCTTTGGGGTTACTGAGAAGGCAAATGACCTACACTCACTAAAGTTATTGTATCTTTTTGAGAAGTTTTGGGAACAGTTTGTTATATTCTCAAGACGTAGAGGTGAGAGTTGGATTCATTACGCTGAGAGATACAACGAAACCTTTGACACTGTGGGTAAAGTGGCTCATCTGAAGAATGGGAATTATGGGAGATACTTTGCGGTAAACATTCAGCCAGAGGACACAATAGAACTTCGCATATTCAGAGGGACTCTCAACATCAATACTCTGTTTGCCACATTAGAGCTTGTAGATTTCCTTGTCCGCTATTGCAAGAGGCACACCATTAGCCTGGTGCAGACTCTAACTTGGGAGAAGCTGGTCGAAGCTATTCCTTCCAAGTACGAGTATCTGCTGAAGTACCTTGAGAGCATAAACTTAAAACACTCAGAGACAATAATTGAAGGAGGTGTACCGAATGTGTTTGATAGTGAGCAAGCCTAGAAAGGTAAGATTCCCGAAGGGGAAGCAGTTAAAGAGGTGGTTTGATGAGCATGATGATGGCTTTGGTCTTATGTTTCAAGATAAAGATAAAGTTCATATCATGAAAGGTGCTATGACCTTGAGTGATATGTTCAAGCTCATCAATAAGGTAAGAGATTACATTAAGCCGACCAAACTGGATAACATACATATCATAATGCACTTTAGGCAAGCCACTGGTGGCAAGGTGTGTCCTGAGAATTGCCACCCCTTCCCTGTAGGTGGTTCAGGTTTTGGAGAGCTGGACACATTGGTCGATATGGGATTGGTACACAATGGGATTATCTGGGACTACGGGACATACTCTAAAGGTACATGGGAGTTCGGAGGGGCTGATAGCAAGACTGATACACAAGAGTTTATTGAGGACTACCTCACTGAGATTGGGGATGCTATCTTTAACCCAAGTGTGCAGGCTATGATAGAGGACTTCTCCAGCAGTAAATTCGCTGTAATGTCGGGGAACACGGTAGCTCTTATTGGAGATTTTATTAAGGACAAGGGTGGTTTGATGTTCTCCAATGGCGGTTACAAACCTATTCCCAATCCAATACCAGTAGCAGTAGAGAAAGTGCCTGCTAACTTCTGTCAACTCCCAGCTGGCGTTAAAGCCTTTGGTGATGACTATGAAGAAGACAATGAACTGTTCGGTTCTACTAGGCGGACAGAACAGTGTGACTTCTGTGAGAAGTTTGATGACGTCGACAAGATGATAGACACTGGAGACTACTTCCTGTGTAGAGATTGTTCACAAGAGTATGATAAGTGGTGGCTTTCGGAAGATAGTGCAGCAAACACACCACCATTTAAGCATACAAACCCTAGACATATCAACCACCGTGTTCGCTACGTAGGAAACAGATACGCTGGACTATAGCTAAAGGAGGTGTTACATGGATGCAATCACAATGACTAAGGCAGAGTTGAATGCAGTACCACTT
>Ga0315281_10000754_pt1 | contig 46437 bp, 41 predicted proteins | sample YL17G07_0_MG_FD_204540 | JGI IMG/M metagenome (GOLD analysis project Ga0315281, IMG submission 204540) | Sediment microbial communities from Yellowstone Lake, YNP, Wyoming, USA - YL17G07_0 | ecosystem: Environmental > Aquatic > Freshwater > Lake > Sediment | place: USA: Wyoming | collected...
TGCGGGTCGGCGCGCAGCACCTTGAACGCCTCGATCCCGTTCATGCCCGGCAAATGAAAATCCATCAGTATCAGCGCCGGCTTCTTCTCGCGCGCAAGGCGTATCCCCTCCTCGGCGGTTTCCGACTCCAGCAACTGATAGTTTTTGAACTGCAGGATATCGCGCACCAGCTTGCGGTTTTTTTCGTTGTCTTCGACGATCAGAATCAGCTCATTTGCCATGGTCGTTTCCGTGTTGATCAGTGCGCGGCCGCGGCAATGGCCGGCACCACCGTGACAGGCAGGGTAAAGGTGAAGGTCGAGCCTTTGCCGACTTCGCTCGTCACCCAGATTTTGCCGCCATGCAACTGGACGAATTTCCGCGTCAGAGCGAGGCCGAGCCCGGTGCCTTCCGCTTTTTTTGTGTAATCGTTGCCAACCTGGCGGAACTCCTCGAACACCGCGTCGCAGTCTTCCGGCGCGATGCCGATGCCGGTATCGGTCACACCGACTTCGACCATGCTGTCGACAGCGCGCGACGCGACGGTTATGCGTCCGCCTTCGGGAGTGAATTTAACGGCGTTCGACAGCAGGTTGAGCAGAATCTGCTTGAATTTGCGCTCGTCGGCATGAATTCCGCTCACCGCGGGGTCAACCTTGCTGGTGAGTTCGATGCCATGGCGCCCAGCGCGCTCCTTGATCAGCGTGAGCGCGTTGTCGATCGCGGACGGCAGATCGAACGTCGCCAGCTCGAGCTCCATGCGCCCGGCCTCGACCTTCGACAGATCGAGTATGTCGTTGATGAGCGACAGAAGGTGCTTGCCGGAGCCGTGTATGTCGTTGATGTACTCGTCCTGTTTTTCGTTCATCTCGCCGAACATGCGCTCCTGCAAAACCTCGGAGAAACCGATGATCGCGTTGAGCGGCGTTCTGAGCTCGTGCGACATGTTGGCGAGAAATTCTGACTTGTGGCGGTTGGCAATCTCAAGCTGCATGCTTTTATCCTGGATCTCGTTGAACAACCGCACGTTCTCGATCGCGATCACGGCCTGGTCGGCGAAGGTCTTGAGCAATGCAACCCGCTTGTCCGACAGCGCACCTGGAACGAGCCGCACAACGCTGATTGCACCGATGGCAGTGTTTTCACGCATCATCGGTGTAATCGTGATCGCACGGTAGCCGGAGTCGATAAAGTTCCGTATGCCCGGCACGTGCGTGTCGGTCGGCAGCAGCGCGTCGGGGACATCGATCATGGCAGCGTCGAGGATAGCGGCCGAATGCAGATACTCGCGCGTGAGAGGGATCGGGAACCTGGCGAGCCAGCGTGCACAACGCTCGGGATCGCTGTCTGCGATCGCAACCGCCCGCGCCTTGTCGCCTTCCGGCAGCACTATGGTTACCGCGGCGCCTTCAAATAACCGGATTCCACTTTGCACAATCGCATCGAGCACCGGCTGTACATCAGTCGGGGTGCTGCTGATGACTTTCAGTATTTCCGCCGTCGCGGTCTGCTGTTCCAGCGATTCGGTCAGTTCGCGCGTTCGCTCCTCGACTTTGCGCTCAAGCCCTGCGTACGAATCCTTCAGTCGCGCAGCCATCGTGTTGAACTGGTCCGCGAGCGTTTCCAGCTCGTCACCGGTGTGCACCTCGATCGCCTGGTCGAGGTTGCCGGCCCCGATGCGTTCCGCGCCCGCCTGCACCGCGCGGATCGGCTCGGTCATGCGGCGCGCCAGAAACACGCTCGCCAGCACCGCGAACACAAAACCGGCGAGCAGCAGCAGGCCGGTGCGCTTGAGCGACTCGTAGAGCGGCGCGAAAGCCTCGTTGAGCGGCTGTTCGACGAATACATGCCAGCCAAGCGGCTGGATGCTTGCATACGCCGCCAACAGCTCGCGTCCCTGCGGGTCGCGCGCAATGCTGACGCGTTCGGTATGGCCGCCGCTTAGCTCTGCAAGCGCGGCTTTCACTTGCGGCAGCGCCGCGAGATCCGATTTCTGCAGCACCTGGCTGATGTCGGGATGCGCGATCAGGCGGCCCCGCCCGTCCACCGCATAGGCAAGGCCTTTCTCCCCGATCTTGATGCGCGAGATCACGTCCCAGATGAATTTCAGGTTGACCTCGGCGACGGTAATGCCCGCCTCCTCGCTGATGCCCGCCATCGCGATGGTCATGTACGGTTCGGTTTCCTTGCGAAAGTAAACCGGACTGAAGTAGGTTTTGCCCTGTTTCGTTACCTGGAATTTCGGGTCTTTGGCAAAATCCTCGCCGCTGGTCACCACATCCATGCCCAGCCGCGAAACGCGCAGCATTTCCTTGCCGCCGCGGTCGAGCTGCGCAACGTCTGTGATCGACGGCACCTGGCGCAAAAGCTTCAGGTAATCGAAGCGGCGCTGGTCCGCGCTGCCCGCGCCCGCCTGCGGCAGGCGCATCCAGCCGATCTGGTGCTCGATTTCCTGCACGTAGGCATCGATGCGCGATGCCGCAGCCGCGGCCTTCTCGCGCTGCAGACTGAGCAGCGCCGCCTTGTTTTCCTGATAGGTGAAGTAAACGCTGATTCCGCCGCTCGCGATCAATGCGAGCGTGACCAACGTCACGAAATAAACGGCGTACTTGCGGAACAGGGTGCCACGCAGCTTCATTCGATCACTTTATCGGCACGCAGCAGGATGGAATTCGGTATTTTAACGCCGAGCGCTTTGGCAGTCTTCATGTTTAGCACCAGCTCGAACTTGGTCGCCTGTTCGACCGGTAGTTCGGCAAGCTTGGCGCCTTTGAGAATTTTGTCCACAAAATAGGCCGCGCGGCGAAACGTTTGAACGAGATTCACCCCGTAGGCCATGAGCCCGCCGGCTTCCGCCAATTCGGGCAGTCCGATCGCGGGCAACCGGTGCTTCGCCGCCAGCTCCACGATTTTCGCGAGGTTGCCGATCAGCATTCCATCTTCGATGAGAACGACGGCCTCGGCGCGCTTCGCAGCCATCGCGGCAACAGCGCTTGCGAGTTCGCCCGGCGCCCGCACTCCGACCTGCTGCAGGTCCAGCTTCAACATCTTCGCGGATTGTTCCATCGAATTTAATACCGTCGCCATCCCGGGATTGTCGAGGTTGTGCAGCGCTGCGACGCGCTTGATATGGGGGAAAGTGTCCCTGAGCACTTCCAGCCGTTTCGCCGCAAGCTCGGGATTGGAAAACGTCAATCCGGTGATGTTTCCCTCCGGCCGCGCCATGTTTGCGACGAGACCTGCGCGGCCCGCATCGCCCACGATTGCCATGACTATCGGTATCGTCGAAGTCGCCTGTTTGGCCGCGCGAACCCCGGGCGTGCCGTGCGTCACGATGACGTCAACCTTGAGCTTCACTAATTCGGCCGCCAGCTTGGGCAATGCATCGTACTTGTCGTCGGCCCAGCGATACTCGATGACGAGATTCTTGCCCTCCATGTAGCCCAGTTCGCGCAGCCCCGCCCGCAGCGCCTCGATCCGGTTTTTGCCGCCAGCAGCGGAAGCGGCTCCCAGAAAGCCGACGCGGACAACCTTCGCCGACTGTGCGAAGCAGACCAGCGGCGCCGCAATTGCGCCGGCGCCAAGCGCGATGAGAAGTTTGCGGCGTGTATTCATTCGATCACCTTGTCAGCCCGTTGCAGCAGCTGTTGTGGAATTTTGATGCCGAGAGTCTTTGCGGTTTTCAGGTTGATGATGAGGTCGAACTTGGTCGCGCGCTCGATCGGGATGTCGCCGGGTTTTGTCCCTTTGAGTATCTTGTCCACGAAATTGGCGGCGCGGCCATACAGCAACGGACGGTTTGCGCCATAGCCCAGCAGGCCGCCGGCGTCCGGGAAAGTCGTGAGCCCGATCGCTGGCAGCCGATGCGTTGCCGCGAGAGCGGCAATGACTCCAGGATTGGAATTGAGCAAAGGATCCTCGCCGATCACGGCGGCTTCAACCCGCTGTTTGGCCATCGCGGTAAATGCACTGGGAAATTCCTCGATCGCCTGCACTTCGAACTGGTGCAGTTCCAACTTCATAGTCTTGGCCGCAGCCTCCATTTCCCGGAAGCGAACTGCATTGGCGGGGTTCAGCGCATTCAAGAGAACCGCCACGCGCTTGATGCGTGGCACCGCTTCCTTCATCAACTCGAACCGCTTGGCCGCGAGTTCTGTCTGGAAGGCAGTCGATCCGGTGATATTGCCGCCAGGCCGCGCGAAGCTCGCGACGAGGCCCAACGCAACCGGATCAGGGCCATCCGCGATGACGATCGGGATCGTCTTCGACGCCTGCAAGATGGCGCGGGGACCGGGAATTGCATGGGTGATGATTGCGTCGACCTTGAGAGCGACAAGCTCTGCCGCCATTGCCTTCAACCGCTCGGCATCGTTTTCCGCCCAGCGGTATTCGATGACGATGTTTTTGCCTTCGACGTAGCCTAAATCACGCAGTCCCGAGCGAATCGCATCTATTTCTTTTACATAGCCGGAAGCGGAGGCAACACCCAGGAACCCGATACGCTTCATTTCGGCCGGTCGCTGGGCGAGAGACGAGAGAGACGAGGAAAGCGCACTCGCGACTAGAGCAACGATCAGTTTGCGGCGTTTGTTCAATTACCCCCCTTGGCCAACTAGTTATTATGCCCGCTAATGCCAGCGGAAGCGTGACGACTGACCACGAAAGCGAGTAGAAGTGACGATTGACGGCTGATCGCTGACGGCACTATGGCGTCCGGTTTTGTCCAGGTAGAAATGCCTGAAAGCCAATGTACACACGGCTTTCCGGGCGTACCAAATGACGGATGATGGCAGATGCGTGACGAGTTTACTGCGGATCCGCGCATGCCCGTCAGTCGTCACCACCTATTCGATCACCTTGTCGGCGCGCACCAGAACCGAGTTGGGAATCTTGAGGCCGAGCGCTTTCGCGGTTTTGAGATTAACAACCAGCTCGAACCTGGTCGGCTGTTCGATCGGCAGATCCCCCGGCTTCGCGCCCTTGAGAATCCGATCGACGTAGTAAGCAGCGCGGCGGTAATTCGCCAAAGCATCCGCGCTATAGCTGAGCAAAGCCCCTACCTCAGTCCACCCGCCCGCTCCGGTGACAATCGGCCAGCGTTGCGCCAACGCGAGCTTGACGATGCGCCGCCGCTCGTTCCTTACCATCAAGCCCGAAGTCACGATTAGGGCCTGCGCACCTTCCTTTGCCAGGCGCGACATCGCCGGCTCGATTTCTTCCGGACTCACTACCTCGGCAAAACGCGCATCCACATGGTATTGGGCTGCGGAGCGGCGCACCGCTTCCGTCATAAAGGCCCGGCCCGGGGCGTTGGAGTCGATCAAAATACCGACGCGCCGCAGCTTCGGCGCGGCGGCGAGCAGTAATTCGAGGTACTTCTCCGTGAGGGTAGTCTGGAGACTGGCGACCCCGGTGATCATGCCGCCCGGCCGCGCGAGACTTTGCGCAAACCCCATCGCCACTGGGTCGCCGCCCGATGCCATGACAATCGGAGTCTTCGGTGCGGCCTTGGCCGCGGCGCGCACTGCCGCCGGGTTCGTCGCCACAATGATCACAAGCATTTTCGCCGCAAGCTCTTCGGCCAGCGGCTGCAACCGTTCTATCCGGCCGTTCGCCCAGCGCTCTTCGATCACGACCTGCGAGCCTTCCTTCCACTCCAGCGTTGCGAGCCCCTCCTTGAACGCGGCAAGGTAATGCCCACTCGACTCACGTGAGTCCGTGTGGAGCCAGCCAATCAGAATCGGCTGCTTCGATTGACCGAACACCGCACGCGCCCACACGAGCGCAGGCCACGCGACTGCGGTGAGAATGAACGCCCGGCGCGTTGAGTGGCGAGCCTCGTCCGCGCCAACACGGCGACGCAAACCGGCATGCACATGTCCGGTCTTGCGGTTCATTCGATCACCCTATCCGCGCGCACCAGAATCGAGTTGGGAATCGTGAGGCCGAGCGCCTTGGCGGTTTTCATGTTGATGACCAGCTCGAACTTGGTCGGCTGCTCGATCGGCAGTTCGCCTGGCTTCGCGCCCTTGAGGATCTTGTCTATATAGGTGGCGGCGCGGCGAAAAATTTCAGGGCGGCTTGCCGCGTAGGCCATGAGCCCGCCAGACTCCGCATGATCCCGGATTCCGTAAATCGCCGGCAAACGATGTTTTGCCGCGAGTTCCGCCAATCGCACTCGCTGGGCAAGAAACATCGCGTCCGGCACCACCACGAATCCCCCGACGCGCTCCTTGCTCGCCGCCACAAATGCCTTTTCGATCTCGTCGGGAGTACTCGCACTGAAAAGCCGAACTGACAATTTCAAATTGCCGGCCCACCTTTCCGTCTCTTTCAGCGCGAGCGAGGTAAACGGATTTGTAGGATTCGAGAGGATGGCGAGGCGAGTAATTTTGGGGACTGTCTCCTTCAGCAGCTCCATGAATTTTCCGATCATCTCTTCGCTGGCAAGTGTCGAGAACCCCGTGACGTTTCCACCGGGCCGCGCGAGGCTTGCAACCAGTCCGGCCCCGACAGGATCAGGTGTGACGCTTACGACGGGCACGGCCGGCATTGTCTTTTTGACAGCCTCGACGGCGCCGATAGTGAAAGCGAAGACCACGTCAACCTTGAGACTTGCGAGTTCGGCTGCCAGCTCGGGCAGCCTGTCGCTTTTCCCTTCCGCCGTCCGGTACTCGACGATGATGTTTTGCCCCTCGGTGTATCCAAGCTCGCGCAGGCCTTGCCTGAATCCGTTACGGCGCGGTGCATCGGCCGACTGCGAATCGCCGGTCAAATAACCTATGCGCGGGACTTTCTTCGGCTGCTGGGCGAACGACGCAAATGGCGCTGCGAGCGCGGTCGCGCCAAACGCGATTATCAATTCGCGGCGCTTGTTCACTGGATCACCCTTTCCGCGCGCACGAGGATCGAGTTGGGGATCTTGATGCCGAGCGATTTGGCGGTTTTCATGTTGATGACCAGCTCGAATTTGGTCGGCTGTTCCACCGGCAAGTCGCCCGGCTTCGCGCCTTTCAGTATCTTGTCTACATAGGTCGCCGCGCGCCGGAACGAATCGGACCGGTTGGGCCCGTAGGTCATAAGTCCGCCGGCGTCGGCGAACTCCCCGAGGTGAAAAATCGACGACAGATGGTTCTTTACAGCGAAGTCCGCGATCCTTTTCAGATTTGTCACGAACAACGGGTCTGGCAAAACGACCAGAGCGCCGGCGCGCGCAGCAGCAGCGCCGGCGAACGCTTTGTCGAAATCGCCGAGGCTGCGCACTTCCAGTGAATGAAGCTGAATCCCCAGCTGCCGCGCGGGGAGCTGGGTTTCTTTCCAACTGAGCGGGGAGGTTGTGCCCTGCGGATTCCAGAGCACGGCCACGCGCGAGAGCTTGGGAATAATTTCCTTGAGCAGCTCCAGCCGTTTGCCGGCCATCTCCGGAGCAATTTGGGACAAACCCGTGACGTTGCCGCCCGGCCGCGCCAGAGTCGCGACAAACCCGCCGGCGACAGGGTCTCCCGCAGACGCCATCACAATGGGAATGGTCTCGGTTGCTCTCTTGGCGGCCCGGGCATCCGTATTCGCGGAAGCGACGATGATGTCGACTTTGAGACCGACGAGTTCGGCTGCGAGAGCAGGAAGGCGATCGCTACAACCTTCCGAATACCGGATTTCAATACTGATATTCTTGCCCTCGACCCATCCGAGGTCGCGCAGGCCCTGCCGGAACGCCTCATGCCAGGCAACGGTATCGGTAGGAAGGTATGACGACAGCAGTCCTACCCGGCGGACCTTTGCCGGCTGCTGGGCAAGTGACGCGAATGGCGCTCCAAGCGCACCGGCGCCAATGGCGACGAGAAGTCTGCGGCGATTGTTCATTCCCTCTCCCTGAAAACTGCGCGCCTATTATGCCTGCTTGCGGCAAGGACCGCTGCGCCAGCTACCTGAAGCCAATGAGCCGCCGATAGACGCCGATGAACGCAGATAACGTCAAACCCAAGCCACCAGGCGCAGAGGACATAGAGAGTAATGAGAGGAACAAATTGCCTGTTTTGACAAAACAACTACCTTCAACGCCCTATAAATAGCCCGTCTCCGGAAATGAATGTTGTGAAATTAGAGGGCAGATCGTTGTATGCGGCTCGTGGTCCGCACACCTCAAGCTCGTACTGAACCGGTAACCGGCGGCGCCTGATCGCCACGCAAAAGCGCCTTTCAGGTCTACTCGATCACCTTGTTCGCGCGCACGAGTATCGAGTTGGGGACCTTGAGGCCGAGCGCTTTGGCGGTCTTCATGTTGATGACCAGCTCGAAAATGGTCGGTTGCTCCACCGGCAGATCGCCGGGCTTCGCACCCCTGAGGATTTTGTCGACGAACACGGCGCCGCGGCGATACATATCAGGACGGCTTGCGCCGTAGGAGATGAGCCCTCCGAGTTCCGCCATGTCGCCTGTTTCGTACATTGCCGGCAGCCTGTTTTTGGCGGCCAAATCGACCAGCCGCTGGCGGTGAACCGTGGAAGTAAAGGGCACGCCGCGTATGAGTATCGCGTGGGCCCGTTCCTTGAGCGCAACGCGAAACGCGTTTTCGTAATCTTCCGGTCCCCGGAACAGCAGCGGTATGAGCTTCAATCCCAATGCCCGTGCCGGGGCCTCGGTGTTTTTCATAAACAGCTGGTGCACCGGGCTGGCCCCCGATCCGAGTATCGCTACATGCGTAAGTTTCGGAACGATCTCCTTGAGCAGCTCCAGGGCTTTGCCTCCTAAATCGGCATTGATGCTGGTCAGCCCCGTGGTATTCCCGCCCGGCCGCGCCAGACTGGCAATCAGCCCGGAACTTACGGGATCGCCACTGGATACCATGACGATAGGGATCGTGCTCATGGCCTTGCGCACGGCCTGCGCCGGGGGCGTGCCATCGGTCACTACGACGTCCGGCTTGAATCGCGCAAGCTCAGCCGCCAGCGCGGGAAGCTGTTCGATCGTGCCGTCCGCCCACCGGGAATCGAACACAACATTTTTCCCCTCGACATAGCCCAGCTCCTTCAGGCCCTCGCGGAACGCTTCGAGGTACGACGCCGGCGGCGCTGAAGTCCGCAGGAACCCTACACGGTGAATTTTTGCCGGCTGTTGCGCGAAGGAAGCAAGCGGCATTGCAAGCGCGCTTGCACCAAGCGCAATGATCAGTTTGCGACGGCGGTTCATGGGGTCAATTTAGAAAAGTGATGGCTGATAAGGCGAAGAGGTGACGACTGATGGGTGACGAGTTCTTCGCAGCGCAGTGTATAACGGTCAACCATCAGGCGTGAATCGTAAGTCAATCCCGGAATCCAGTCGTTAAAGGTTTATGAACATTGCGTGACGAGTTTCCTTCTGAGCGGCGCATACCCGTCAGTCGTCACTTCTTCATTTCGTCAGTCGTCACTCTATTCAATCACCCTTTCCGCGAGCACCAGGATCGTGTTGGGAATCGTGATGCCGAGCTTCTTTGCCGCGCTGCGATTGACGACCAGTTCAAACCGCGTCGGCTGGGCAACCGGCAGTGTAGCGGGGTTGGAACCCTTGGCCACCTTGTCGACATATGTGGCCGCCCCGCGGTAGCTGCTGCGCAGGTTTTCGCCATAGCTCATGAGCCCGCCCGCTTCGACGTAATCGCTCGCCCAGTAAAAATCCGGCAGGCGGTGTTTGGCGGCAAGCTCCACGATGCGGGCGCGATTGTTATAGAACATAGGATCGTCGGGCATGAGCAACAACGCGCTGGCATGCGCGCGGGCTGCATTCTCCATGCCAGCCGCGATTCCATCGGGATTGCGGACTTCGATCCTCATCAGCTTCAATTTCAATTGCGGTGCTGCATCCTCGAGCTTTTGCCAGCCAAGCGCATGCACGGGATTGTTGCCGTTCATCATCACGGCAACGGTTGCCGCTCCGGGTATGAACGTGGCGAGCAATTCGAGCCGCTTTGGCAACAGATCCTCGGCCTGGCTCGACAGCCCCGTAACGTTGCGCCCGGGCCTGGCGAGGCTCGCGATGATGTTCTGGCCGACGGGGTCGGACACTGCTGCCATAACGATTGGCGTTGTCGTGGTCGCGTTCTGCGCCGCCCGCGTGGACGGCGAGCAGGTCGTAACGATGGCGTCGAGTTTCATGCCGGCAAGCTCACGCGCGTATTCGGGAACATTAATCGACATGTTAGTGCTGGCGTAACGGCGCTCGATGACCAGATTCTTGCCTTCGACATATCCCTGCTCGCGCAGGCCCTGGATGAGCGCCAGTTCGAGGCCACTGCGAAGTTCCAGACTGCCGCTGGAAAGTATGCCGATGTGGACAGGTTTGTCGGCGGCGCGTGCGGATGTGGCAACACCGATTGCGCAACCAAGCGTGACGGCTGCGAGGGTAATGAAGGTTGCGGCAATACTGCGGGCCCGGTTACACATGCTGTTTCCTTTGCTGAAGGAATTCTTGTTTCATTCGATCGCCTTTTCGGCCGTTATTGCGAGCAACTGCATAATCTTGTCCATAGCGTCGCGTCGCCTCGTCACTCATCAGTCGTCACAATCAAGCGAACGGCCGCATTGAGCGGCCGTTCACAAATTTACACTACAAACTTCAGCTACGCGAACTTCGCCCCACCCTCCTCCATCGCCATCTTCACGCGTGCCGGCAGCATCGGGATTGCACGCAGCCGCACGCCGGTCAGGCGGTACACCGCGTTGGCGATTGCGGGCGCCATCGGCGGCACGCCGATCTGGCCGGCGCCGGAGGGCTGGACCACTCCGCTGTCGACGAGCTTGATTTCGATTTCCGGAATCTCGTCCATGCGCGGCACTGGGTAGTCGTAGAAGTTCGACTCCTGCACTTGCCCGTCCTTGATCGTGATGCGCTCGCGCAGCGCTGCTGAAAGTCCCCAGATGATGCCGGTCTCGATCTGCTGCGTGAGATGCTTGGGCTGCACAGCGACCGCGGGGTCGATCGCGGCCCACACTTTGTGCACCTTGATCGCGCCGGTAGCCTTGTCGAGCGAAACCTCGACGATTTCGGCGATCGGCGCATTCCACTCGCCGCCGATGTTGTAAGCAAGGCCGAGCGCGCGCCCTTCGGGCCGCTTGCGGTCCCATTGCGCCATGCGCGCTACTTCCTCAAGCACGACGCGGCTGCGCTTTTCCTTCATGAGTTCCAGGCGCAGCGCGAGCGGGTCCTTGCCCAGCGCAACCGCCAATTCGTCCATGAAAGACTCGATCGCAAACAGGGTGTAGCCGTTGCCGATCGCGTTCCAGTAACCGACCGCGATGCCGGACTCCTGGTAGAGATACTCGTGATGCTTGGCGGGAATGTCGTACGCGGTCGACACGCCAACCGCGACGATGCCGTCAAAACCCTGGAGCTTGTCCCAGGCGAATTTGCGCGAACGCAAAAACACCGAATCGCCCGCAACACGGTGCGACCACGCCGTAACCTTGCCGTCGGCAGTGACAGCCGCGCGCATGAACTGGGCAGTTGCCGGCCGATAGGCGCCATGCTTGATGTCGTCTTCACGGCTCCAGATTATCTTGACCGGCTTGCCTTCCACCGCTTTCGCTAGCATCGCCGCCTCGCCGGTGAAAATCTGCTCCACCTTCGCGCCGAACCCGCCGCCCAGCAGCGGCGTGTGGATGCGGATTTTCTCCTTGGCGACACCGGTGATCTTGTTGCCGACGTCGCGCGCCCAGGTCTGCCCTTGCGTCGGCACCCACAGGTCGAGCTCGCCATTGCGCAACCAGCCGGTGCCGTTGAACGGTTCCATGCACGCGTGATGCACGTGATCGTTGAGATAAAGCGCGGACACGACTTTCGCCGCGCCCTTGAACGCTGTGTCCGCGTCGCCCGTATTCCACGGCGCGAGCGAGCGGCCCTTCTTCGTCGTGTCGCTGGCGAGCGCGCCGTATTCCTGGAGCTTCTCTTCCGTCTGGTATTTCGAGCCGAGCGAGCCCTTCCTCCACTCGACCTTGAGCGCGCGCTTGCCCTTTACCGTCGCCCAGTAATCGCTGCCAATAACGGCGACGCCATGCGGCAGCATGACGACCTTGACGACGCCTTCGATCTTCATCGCTTCCGTATCGTCGACGCTGACGGGGCCGTTTTCGGCGCCATCGTTATAGATTGGATACGGACACGTCGCGACCGGCGGCCGCTGGATGGAGGCGTAGAGCATGCCGGGTAACTGCACGTCGATGCCGAAGACTGCGGTGCCATTAACTTTCGTCGGCACTTCAACACGCGGCACGTCGCGCCCGATGAGCCGCCACTGCGATGGGTCCTTCAAATCTTTCTCGGTGAGCTGCGGCATATCCGCCGGCACTTTCGCGAACGCGGCGATCTCGCCGTAGCTCATCTCGCGGCTAGAGGCCTGGTGTATCACCTTGCCCGGCAGCGTGGCGCATTGTTCGACCGGCACGCCCCAGCGTTGCGCGGCATTCACCAGCAGCACGTAGCGTGCCTGGCCGCCGGCGAGCCGCATGATCGGCCAATAGCCGCGCACACTGCGGCTGCCGCCTATGCCCTGCACGTTGAAATGCACCGGGTTGTTGAAAACACCGTCGACGTGCGCCTGCACGACCTTGACTTTGCTCCAGTCGGCGTCCAGTTCCTCGGCAAGCATGAGCGGCAGCGTAGTCATGATGCCCTGGCCCATTTCCGACGATGGCAGCATGATGGAAACCGTGCCGTCGGTCGCAATATGCAGCCAGGCACTCACCTGTGCGCCCGCAGCGGCGGCTTGCACCTCGACCGCCTGCATCAGCAGGTTGGGGCCGACGACGAAGCCGATGGCCAGGCCCGCGCCGGTTTTGAGAAATTCACGGCGGTTCATTCCGGTGTTATTGGATGTAATTGTGTCCATGCTTGCCGCCTCAGTTAACGCATCAATGTTTGAACGGGCATCGTTTCGGCGTCCGGTGCCACTCGCTTTGCTGCCGATCCCGCTGAGCGGGTCCCTCGTCAGGTAGCTCATGTCACCCCTCCTTCACGGCGCGTTCGATGGAGGCGATGATGCGGCGATAGGAGCCGCACCGGCAGATGTTGGTCTTCATGTGCGCGACGATTTCGTCGCGCGACGGCCGCGGATTGTCCTTGAGCAGGGCGGCGGCACGCATGATCTGCCCCGACTGGCAGTAACCGCACTGCGGCGTCTGCTCGGCGACCCACGCTTTCTGCAGCGGATGGCTGCTGGTGGGCGACAGACCTTCTATCGTGGTGACGTTCGCGCCGGCAAGCGTCGAAATCGGGCGCAGGCACGAAAAAGTCGGCTGGCCGTCGACGTGCACGGTGCACGCGCCGCACTGGCCGACGCCGCACCCGAACTTGGTGCCGGTAAGCTTGAGTTGTTCGCGCAATACCCACAGCAACGGCGTATCGGGATGCGCGGTTACGGTTTGTCGCTTGCCGTTCACGGTCAGCGACGTGGCGGTCATCTGGGACATGTCTCTCTCCTTGTTGCCGAAATCGGCGGAAACCAGCGTCGATGCAACTTTACTAGCGCACAGTGGCGCGGATCTATTTTTGTTATTTCCCCATCGTCCGAACTATTCTATGCCTACTTCAACCGATCCGGAACAAGCCGCGCCCGGCTTGGTGCAAACGCTCAAAACCGGTTTTGGTAACCCGGATCAACTCGCCGACCTGCACCCCGGCGCTTTGTTCTCGCGTGATTACATTGGGTTGCACCACCACCGTCATGTTCTCCTCCAGCGTCAGCTTGGGAAGTGGGCCGGCAGGACGGCTTTTGGCGCCGAGGATGGGCGGGAAATAGCCGCCGCCGAAGCCGTGCATCAGGTCGTCGCACACGGTAAAGCCGTTGTCCTCGATCACCCCGGCCGCGTCAATGATCTCCTGCATCGTGGTGCCATGGCGCACCACCTTGGTCACGGCGTCGAATGCAGCCTCGGCAGTTGCGTGAAGATCGCGGTACAGCGGTGTCGGCTCGGCATCAACGGTAAACGTGCGCAGCACCTGCCCGGCGTAGTCCCACCAGAAAGCCGACAGCTCGCAAAAAATCACGTCCCCCTTCTCGACCTTGCGCGGCGAAGGATGCTGCGGCGGCACGCAGATATGCGGCTTGGACATCGAAGTGCAGCCGATGTAATGAATCATCGTGGTGCCACCATGCCCGACATAGGCGCGCTCGACAATGTTGCCCAGCTCGCGTTCGGTCAGGCCAGGTTTGGTTTCACGCAGCAGCGCCGCGAGGCCCGCATCGCTCAGCGCCGCGCCTATCCGCAGCCAGTCGATTTCCTCCTCCGACTTGATCAGGCGCAGCCGCGTGTATTCGGCATCGAGCCCGACCATTTCGAATTCCGCCTCGAACTGGCGGTATTTGGCAACGGTAAGCGGCCCCATGACGCCGACACGCTTCGCTCCGCGGCGCTTGAGCTCCGTTATGGTCTTCGCCGTCCCCGCGTGTTCGCCCCAGCGCACGTCGACGTCGCGCGCGATCTTCCCGGCCAACGGAAGGTGGTTGTACCACTCCATGAACAGGGTCATCTTCACGCCGGGCTTGAAAATCGTATAAGCCTCGACCGTTCCCGGCCAGCCCGTCACCCACTGCGTCGCATTGCCGGCGCGATTGCTGGTCACCACCAGCAGGTGATCGACGCCGGCCTTCTCCATCACGCCGGCCAGCAACTGATAACGGCGCGCGTACTCGGCGTCGGAAAACCGCGGATATTCCTGCTCCATGATCGCCGCGAGGCGCGGTTCGAGATTGAGGGTGTTTGATTGGCTTGCGGTCTCTTTACTCTTCACTCTTCACTCTTCACTCTTCACATCTTCTCAAACAGCGGATACGCGCTGGTGATGCTCGCACCAGTCACCGGCTGCGCCGGACGCAGCCACGACGGATTCAATTGCGCGAGCGAGGTCACGCCCATCAATCCCATCATCGTGCGAATTTCAAGCTCGAGCAGCTCAAACATGCGCGCAACCCCGGCCTCGCCCGCCGCGGCAAGCGCCAAGCCCTGCAGCTTGCCGACGCCGACGGCGCGCGCGCCGAGCGCGATCGCCTTGATCACATCGGTGCCGCGCAAAACGCCGCCATCGAACAGCACCTCGGCGCGCCCATCGACTGCTGCCACGACTTCCGGCAGCACTTCGATGCCGGCCTGCGCGTGATCGAGCTGGCGGCCGCCGTGGTTGGAAACGTAAACGACATCGACGCCGTGCTCCACCGCCAGACGTGCGTCTTCGGCAGTAGCGATGCCTTTCAGTATCATCGGCAATCCGGTGCATTGTTTCATCCACGCGAGATCGTCCCAGCAAAGGCTGGCCTGGTGACGCGGATCTCCGCCGGACTCGCGCATCAGGAAACGGTTGCTCACGTCGCGCTCGCGCCGGCTGTAATACGCACGATCGACGGTTACGCAGATTGCGCGGTAACCCGCCGCCTTCGCCCGCTGCAGGATTTCCTTCACCCACGCGTGGTCGCTGCGAATGTAAAGCTGGAACAGCAGCGGCTCGCCGACCGCCGCGGCGACGTCCTCCAGACTGGGCTTGGCAGCCGTGCTGATGAAAGCGGTGGTGCCGCGCGCAATCGCGCCGCGCGCGACCGAGATTGCGCCCTGCGGGTCGGCGAGCTGCAGAAAATTTCCGACCGGCGCGATGAACACCGGCAGCGCGAGCTTCTGACCAAGCAAAGTGGTCGTGGTATCGATGTCTGCGACATTGACCAGCACCCGCTGGCGCAGCGCAATGCTGTCCAGCGCAAGCCGGTTACGACGCAAGGTGGTTTCCGAGTCCGACCCGCCGCACAAAGTGTCCCAGAGCATCTGCGACAGGTTGCGCCGCGCCGCAATCGCGATTTCCTGCAGCGTGTGCATGTCCTTGGCCAGCCCCTCGCGCTCGGGCTTGCGGTCCAGGTCCTTCATCGATTGCTTCCCTTGCGCCGGCGCTTGTTTTGCTTTTGCCATATCACTCTTTCCCTTTTCCAAAATTCATTCGGGCTTCACGCCCGAGGCCTTGACCAGCGTCGCGTGCTTCGCAACTTCCGAACGCAGAAACTGCGCAAACCAGTCCGGCGTGCTGCCGATTATTTCCGAGCCCTCGCCCGCCGCGTAATCCTTGAATTCGGGCGTCGCCACCACTTTCAGCATCGCCGCATTCAGACGGTTGATGACATCGGCGGCGGTGCCCGCCGGCACGAGCAATCCCTGCCAACCGCCGAACTCGTATCCCGCTACGGTCTCGCCTATCGTCTGCAAACCGGGCAAAGACGCGATGCGGGAGGAACTCGACACGCCAAGCAATCGCAGCTTGCCGGTCTTGCCGTGCGGAACCGCGGTCGATACCGGAGAGAACATGACCTGGCCTTCGCCGCTGATGACCGCGATCACCATCTGGCCGCCGCCTTTGTACGGCACGTGCAGCATGTCGGTTTTGGTCAGGCTTTTGAACAACTCGCCCGCGAGGTGGCTGGTCGAGCCGGCGCCGGCCGAAGGCATCACCAACTGGCCGGGGCGCGCGCGTGCCAGCGCAATCAGTTCCTTAACCGATTTCGCCGGCACGGATGGATGAACCGACAGGAGGTTATAAAACCGTGTGACTAATGCAACCGGCGCAAAATCGCGCACCGAATCATAACCGACCTTCGGATACAACGCCGGGCTGATGGCCATGGATACCGAGCCGCCGATATACAGGGTGTATCCGTCGGGCGCGGATTTCGCCGCAGCCTCGGTGCCTATCGTCGCGCCGGCGCCGCCGCGATTGTCGACCACCACCTGCTGGCCCAGCGCGTCGCCGAGTTTCTGCGCGATCATGCGCGACATCAAATCGGTGCCGCTGCCGGCCGTCCACGGCACAATCAAACGCAGCGGCTTGGCCGGATATTGCTGAGCCGTCGCCCATTGCGGCACGCACGCGCACGCTGCCAGCACTCCACCTGTCAAAAAAAGCTTCATGGCTGCCCTCTGATTTTCAATTCCGCGGGTCGCCGCACCGCCGACGCACTGGGGCCGATCACTCGGGTTTGACCCCGGCGACTTTGACGAGCCTGGCAATTCGCTCAAATTCAGCGTTGAAAAAACGCCCGAACGCTTCGGGACTTTCGCTCCCCAGCGGCGCCAACCCCTGATTCGCGTAAAGCTGTTTCACGTCGGGCTCGGCAAGCACTTTCTGAACAGCAGCGTGCACTTTCATGATGATGGCGCGCGGCGTGCCCCTGGGTGCGAAAAAACCATTCCAGCTCGTGTACTCGTAACCCGGCACTCCGGCCTCGTCGATGGTCGGGAGTTCAGGCAGCAGCGCCGAACGCGTTTTCGACGATAGCGCCAGCGCCCGCAGGCGTCCCGCCTTGATTTGCCCGACCACCGAGGCCGCCGGAGCAATCAGCCACTGCGCCTCGCCGCCCACTACGGCTGCCGCCATCGGCCCGCCCCCCTTATAGGGCACGTGGATCGTTTCGATTCCCGTCAGGGTCGTGAACATCACGCCGGCAAGGTGGCTCGACGATCCGATGCCTGCGGAGGCCATGTTGAGCTTGCCTGGCTGCGCTTTGGCAAGCGCGATCAACTCCTTGACGCTCTTGGCCGCCACGCCGGAATTGACCGCCAGAACGCCCTCCGCGTTCACGATCAGCGAGATCGGATCGAAATCCTTGGCTGCGTCGAAGACGAGATTTCTGTAAGTGAACGTCGAAATTATCATCGAGCTCGGCGCCCCCACCAGGAGCGTGTAGCCGTCGGGAATGGAGCGCGCGGCGAGTTCGATGCCGATGATGCCGCCGGCGCCGCCGCGATTGTCGATCACCATCTGCTGCCCGATAGCCTCGGACATCTTGGTGGTGACGATGCGCGTGATCGTGTCCAATGATGATCCCGCCGATTGCGCCGCGATCACGCGTATCGGCTTGGAAGGATAAGGCTGGGCTGACGCCGCACCGACGGCGCACGTGAGCGCAAGCAATCCGAAATTCAACAGGTTGCGAGTCATGATCTTGCACCTCCAAAGTTAAATACCGACGCCCTTGAGGGTATTCGGCATATAGCGCTCGCCGGCACCAGCGCCCGGCACGAACACGCGGCTGAGTCGCTGCACTTCATCCGCGCTCAATTCGATATCGACGGCGGCGGCGTTCTGCTCCAGATTGCGCACGTGATTGGTCCCCGGTATCGGCACGATGTCTGCGCCCTGCGCGAGCAGCCACGCCAGCGCGAGCTGCGCGCTCGCCACGTTCATCGCCTTGGCCATCGCGTCGAGCTTAGCCACCAGTTCGACGTTGCGCACCAGATTTTCAGGCTGGAAACGCGGGTGCCTGCGCCTGCGGTCGGTGGCCGGGATATCGTCGAAGCTCTTGATGCGCCCCGTCAGCAACCCGCGCCCGAGCGGCGCATAGGCCACGTACGAGATGCCCAGTTCGCGGCACGTCGGCAGAATCTCGCGCTCGCAATCGCGGCTCCACAATGAATACTCGGTCTGCAGCGCAACCAGCGGGTGCGTCTTGTGCGCGCGCCTGAGCGTCGCCGCCCCCGCCTCGCAAATGCCGATATGGCGCACCTTGCCCTGTTCGATCAGGCGCGCCATCGCGCCTACGGTGTCCTCGATCGGCGTATGCGGGTCGACGCGGTGCAGCATATAGATGTCGATCACCTCGACGCCGAGCCGCTTGAGGCTCGCATCGCAGCTTTGATGAACGTATTCCGGTTTGCCGTTGGTCCCTTTCTTGCCGTCCGGCAGATCGAGGTTGCCGAACTTGGTGATGATCAGCGCCTGGTCGCGGCGTCCCTTGAGTGCGCGCCCCAGCAGTTCTTCATGCCGCGCGCCCCAATAGGCGTCGGAACTGTCGAACAGATTGATGCCGAGGTCGAGCGCGCGATGGATCGCGTCGTTGAACGATTGCTCCAGCGGCTCGCCGAATTTGACTGCCTGGCTGCCGCGCCCCATGCCGATGGCGGAAACTTCGGGCCCGGTCCTGCCCAGACGACGGTATTTCATGCTGTGCCTGCCGGTGTGCGGCGACTGGATTCGATGCGTGATATGAGCATGTTGCTTTCTCCGGCAAATCAGTGAATGGAAATGCGTTCGACCAGAGCGAGCGCCGCCAGATCGACGCAGGCCACGTGATCGGACACCGAGCAGCCGATATAAGCGTGATCGCCCGCGAAAACCGTGTGGGACGAGCCCTGCCCGACTGCAATGTGCGCAAGTTCGCGATGAGTCCCGGCATCGAACACGCGGACAGCATCGGCCGCAAATCCGGTCGCAATCAAATAGCGCCCGTCGGGTGAAACATCGAGCCCGTGCGCGTAGGCGTCGGTTGCCAGCAGCGCGACCCGCTCGAGCGTCACGCCATCAAATACCGCCACTGTGTCGTCCATAAAATTCGCGACGTATACCCAGCGGCCATCGGGCGCGACATCGATTGCACGCGCCCAGCGCCCGCTCTGCGCACTGGCTATGCGCTCGCAGTCTGCGCTCATGCATGCAAGCGTGCCGTCCCAGCTGTTTGCCGAGTAAAGGCGGGTGCCGTCCGGATGCAACGCCAGATGCGACGGTCCGTCGCCAATCTCGCAGCGGCCGGTGACGCTGCCATCGGCAAGCCGCACTTTTACGATGACGCTGTCGCCCGCGCAGGGCACAAAGACATGTTCCTCGTCCGTGCTTAATAAGGGATCGTGCGGACAAGCTCCAATCGCTATTGTCTGCACTTCGTAAGCAGCACCCCGGGGCCGCGCGATGGTCAGCGTCCCGCTTGCCGGCCCCGAGACGCAAACGATGCCATCGGAACTCGCCAGCGGCAGTTGCGGCCCGCCCGGCGCCGGCCATCGTTGCTCGACCTCCAGATCCGCTGCACGCAATGCGATCACCTCGTTCTCGCCGCTGTCGGCAACGAATAACCGGCGGGATTTTGCGCCCAGCGCCATGTGCGACGCTTTGCGCGCAACCTGCCTGCTCGCTACCACGCGGCGGCTATGAACATCGATACGCGCCACCCATTGCGCACGCTCGCATGTCCATACTGAATCGACATCGCAGACCACGTGGTGCACGCCGGGGATGGAGCCTTGTGCCGGTGTCAGGCCGCGCTTGATATGAAGCAGCCACCCGCTCTCGCCATGGCGCTCAATCGTGTGCCGCGCGCCAGCCTCGAGCAGCCAGACCTTGAGACCGGCGGGATAAACATCAAGCGTAACTTCCATTCGCGCACCGGCCGTGAGCATATTGTAGCGTTCGATAATCGCGGACCCCGCTACCGGATACGGCATGCCGCGGCAATCGAGATCAGCGGCGCTGGCGCTCACGGCTTGCCCTTGCCGTCGTCAGGCGTTTCGGACTCGGGCAACTTAACGGTCTGCCAGCCGGAATCTGCGATCGCCGGTGGCTCTCCGGGCAACTGTGCCTGAGCCGGCGCGCCCAACGCAGCGTGGCCGTCCGTGCCATACACGGTATAGATGTGCGGCGCGCTGCGGTTGATCTGGAGCTGAAAAATATCGGGGCGGTTGTAATGTCCGGCGAAATCGTGCCTAAGCTTGGTCAGCACGCCAAGCTCGAGATTGCATTCTGCATAAAGTATCCCCTCCTCGGCCCCCATCGGCCCGGCGAGAATGCGGCTGTTGGGGCCGACGATCACGCTGCCGCCGCAGCAATCGGGATTGCGCAGAAACTTCTCGCCCTCGGGCCCGGTTTCCAGTTTGCGGATCATGTCTTCGTCGACTGTGCCGCACGCGCAGATTACGAATGCCTTGCTCATTTGCGCGAAGGCCTGCGCATCGACGGCAACGCGATTGCGCATCGGGTCGCCGCTGGTCGGAAAATGGTTGGGCCAGCTCATTACGTGGATGCGCGTGCCCTCGGCAGTCAGCGCAAACACCGCCAGCGGGTTGGAGTTCTCGCCGCAAATCAGTCCGCTCATCGGGCCAAACTCGGTCTGAAAGGCGCCGAACGTGTCGCCAAAGCCACCCATGTGCACGAGGCGCTCACCGACCGTCGGCATGATCTTCTGGTGTTTGCCTATCAGCTTGCCGTCAGGACCGATATAAACCTGAGTGTTGAACATGGTGCCGATGGTTCGCGGCAGTTTCTCGCACACGCCGACCACGACATACGCGTTGGCATCGCGCGCGGCGGCGCACAACGCATCAATCTCGGGCCCGGGAATTTCGACTGAGTTCTTGAACAATTCGACCGCGAATTTGTTGGCCGCCGCACTGGTGGCGGAATGGTGGTGATACCACACCGGATGCGCGGGAATGTATCCTTCCGGCAGGCCGATCACGCGCGCGCCATTCTTGCCGGCCTCGCGGATCAGGCGGCACGCCTTCTCGGTCGAGCCGGCGCGGTCGAGAAACACCGACGCAGCCTGCACCGCCGCAACTTTCACCACCGGGTACTGGTCACCCATTGCTTCGCCTCTCTAATCGATCGGCTGAGTGAAGGGTGAAGAGTGAATGAGTGAACACCCCCTCCCTAGCCCTCCCCCTTGCCGAAGGGGGAGGGAACCCTTCACCCTTCACCCTTCACTCCTTCACCCCTTCACTCCTTCACTGGTTCTACAATCCATCGCCGACGTCCACATTCTCGGATTTGAGCTCGATGCCCGAAGCTTTCGCCTGCAGCAACAGCAATTGCGAAAAATCCTGATCGTAGCCGTGGCCGATCAGCGTCTGCACGAGATCGCGTGCGATGGAAGTGATAGGCATCGGCACGCCGTAGTGCCTGCCGGCGCTTAAGCCCAGGTCGATGTCTTTCCTCAGCAACTCCGGCGTAAAAGTCACGTGGAAGTCGAGGTTGGACAGCGCCGGTGTCTTGTAGCGCGTGAACATCGACCCCATCACGCTTTTGTTGAGAAAATCGAGAAACGCGTGCCGCTGCATGCCGGCCTTCTCGGCGAGCACCGTGATCTCGCACAGGTTCTGGATGACGACGCCAAGCATTACGTTGTGGCAGATCTTGGCGATGCGCGCCAGCTCGCCGTCGCCGACGTAGCTCATGCCCTGACCAATCGCCAGCATATAAGGTGCCACCGCTTCGTATGCGTCCCTGGGTCCGGATGCGACGACGGTCAGCTTGCCGGCCTTGATAACCTTGGCGTTGCCCGATACCGGCGCGGCGAGGAATTTCACGCCCTTTTCCGCGAGCTTGGCGCGGATCTCGGCGGACTCCTCCAGTGAAATCGAGGTGCTGTCCACGACGATCTTCGGCGCCTTGCCTTTCGACAAAACGCCGTTGGCGCCGAACAGCACTTCCTTGACGTCCTTGCCCGTCGATACCATCGTGAAGACGATATCGCACGCGGCAAGGTCGGTCAGAGCATCGACGACCTTGGCGCCGTATTTTCCGAGCGGCTCGGCCTTGGATTTGGTGCGGTTCCATACCGCAATGTCGCAATTTGCCTTGGCGAGGCGCTCCGCCATCGCGTATCCCATGCGGCCGATGCCGATCCAGCCCAGTTTATGTTGCTTCAGATTTGCCATCATTGCCCCTTCGTAAAAAACTTTGCCGCACACTTCATCATTTTTGAATTGGCGCGCTGAGCGCACGCTCGATCCACGGCATCACGACGCGCTCGATGATCTGGCGCTGCGGCCATTTTTCGGAGCGTCCCATATGGCCGCCGTCCGGATTGACCCATACGTCCTTCGGATCGCCGTGCTTCATCATCAGATAAAGGTCCGCGATCGGCTGCTGCGTATCCTTCTCGCCGTTGACCAGCAGCATGGGCGCCGACGGCTTGTCGAGGTAACCGAGCGTCAACAGCGACAAGTGCGGACCGTAACTGAGAAAGTCTTCCTTCGTGTTCACGCCATAGACGGCTGAGCGCGCCGGAAAGAGATCAAACAGGTATTCGCGCGTGGTTAGTCCCTTGCTTTGCCATTCGGGCTGGAAATAGCCGTGGATGCCCACGCCGTGAACTACGGCGCCGCGGATGCGTTCGCGGTCCTTGTACGCAACCAGTGCCGCCCAATAGCCGCTCCAGCTCTGGCCGCGCACGACGATGCGCTTGGAGTCGACATCGCTGCGCGTTTGCAGGTAATCGAGCACGCGCGAGTAGATGCGCTCGGCGCCGACTTCGACCTTGAGCGGCGCCTGGCCGGTGCCCGGCATGTCAAGCGCGATCAGGCCGATGCCGCGCCGCATGAAGTTGTCGCTGGTCGCGGCCACGTCTTCCTTGCGCGTATCGAGGCCGCTGATACCCAGTAACAAGGGCGCCGGCCGAACGTTGGGCGGAAGCCGCAGGTAAGCAACGATCTCCTTGCCCTCGAAGGGGATGCGCACGGTTTCGATCGGCGGATCGATCAAGCGGCCGTAGGCCTGAAACGCCTCGAGCGCTTTGGCATAGGCCTGCTTTTTCCCGGATGAGTTCTCGACCGGCCAGCGTGCAGTGTTGTAAGCCTCCCATGCGTGCTTGTAACTGTCCGCCGCCTCGCGCGGTGCGATCGCCTGCTGTGACTTGGCTTTTTCGACGTAGCGATCACCGATGCGGCTGAATGCCGCGGCCCACGCATCGGGCTCCAGGCTGTTGAGCCCTGCCAGCGCCTCGCGCATGTCCTCGGACTTGATGTTGGCCACCGGCGGCAGATTGCGGTCGGCGCGGCGCTGCGCCTCCTGCTTGAGTTCGCTCAGGTCGCGCGGTCCGGTGCTCTGCGCAAATACAGGCGCCGCCAGCAGCAGCACTGCAGAAAAGACAACCATCGTTTTCATGTTATTCAGCCTCCTTTGGTCCTGCGGCGCCCGAATTCAGCGCTCAACTGGCACTCCTACCAGATTGCCCCATTCGGTCCAGGAGCCGTCGTAGACGCGCACCTTGCGGTAGCCGAGCAATTGCGTCAGCGCAAAATACAGGACCGTCGCGCGATGACTCATGCGGCAGTAGGCGATGACGTCCTTATCCTGCGTTGCACCGCGCGCTTCGAACAACGCCCTGAGTTCGCCCGCCGGTTTGAAGCCCTTGTTGGCATCCAGCAGTTCGTCGAAGTACAAGTGCTTCGCGCCCGGGATGCGGCCATAACGCAGCGCACCGACATCGGGCCCTTCCGGGCCGCCGACGCGCTCGCCCCGGTATTCTTCGGGCGATCGGCCATCCAGCAACAACTTGTCCCGCTTGCCAAGCGCAGCAACCACCTCATCGCGCCAGATACGCATGCCTTCATTGCGCGCCACCGGCTCATATTGTACCGCCGCGGCGGGTGGCGGAAGATCGGTCACCAGCGGCCTGCCCTCGTTCGCCCAGCGGTAGCGCGCGCCGTCGAGCACACCGACTTTATCGTGACCGCAATACTTGAATGTCCACCACGCATAAACGCCGAACTGCACGCCTTCGCCATAAAACACCACCATCGTGTCGTTGCCGATCCCGGCCGCTCCAAGCCGCTGCGCAAAGTCCGCGGGCGCAGGAAAATCGCGCTGGTTCGAGTCCCACAACATCTCTTTCCACTGCCAACACGCGGCGCCCAGAACGTGCCCGGCACGATAGGCCTGCATCTGCTCCTGCCCCATGCCGGCGATTTCGATCAATCGCACTTTGGAATCGTTTTGGTGTGCTTCCAACCATGCCGGAGTTACCAGCGGGGCTTGTGCACCTGTTTCCGACATCTTCTCTCCCCGAGCGAACGTTGCAGTTATCCGTACGGCTCAGGCGTTCAGCGCCTGCGTCCAGTCGTGGCGCTCGAGCAGCGTCTTCACTTCGCGCAGAAACGCCGCGGAATACGCGCCGTCGATCGCGCGGTGATCGAAAGTCTGCGCCAGCACGCCGACCGGGCGAATTGCAATGCTGTCGCCTAGCGGCTCTTCGATCACCACCGGCTTCTTGCTCACGCCGTCGGTCGACAGGATCGCAACCTGCGGCTGATTGATGATGGGCGCAGTGATCAGCGTGCCGAACACGCCTGAATTCGACAATGTGTAAGTGCCTTCGGTCATCTCGTCCGGCCGCAATCGATTGCTACGCGCGCGTTGCGCCAGATCGTTGATCTCGCGCGCGATCTGCGGCAGCGATTTGTCCGGCACATCCTTTATCACCGGCACCACCAGCCCGTCGAAATTGAGATCGACCGCAATGCCGATGTTGATGCGCGGGTGCAGCACCAGATCGTCGCCGTCGAGGCTCGCGTTGAGCAAAGGAAACTTGGCGAGCGCAACCGATACCGCGCGCGCAATGAACGGCAGATAAGTCAGCGTAAAACCCTCGCGCGCCTTCCATTCGGCGCCGGCCGCCTGGCGTGCCTGCTCCACCTTGTAAAAATCCACCTCCACCGCCTGCAGCACGTGCGGCGCCGTGGTCCACGCTTTGACCAGACGTTCACTGGTGCGTTTGCGCACGCTGTTGAACGGTTTGCGCGTTTGCGCGCCAACGGTATACGTCGCCCGGGTCTCCGTCCGAACCTGGCCCTGCGCAGGCGCGCCGCGCTGCGCGACCAATCCCAGCACGTCTTCGCGCGTAATGCGTCCATCGCGTCCGCTGCCTTTGATATCGGCCGGATTCAACTGGTGTTCGGCGATCATCCTGCGCACTACCGGCGACAACCGCCCGCCCGCGGCAGCCGGCACAATCCGTTGTGCGCGCGGCGCCGCTGAAACCGCAGCCGCGACACTGGCAGCCTGAACGGCGGCGGGCGCCTTGGCCGCCGCCGCACCGCTCTCGCGGATGACCGCCAGGCACACGCCGACTTTTGCGGTCACGCCTTCCTGCACCAGAATTTCAGCAATGACGCCGCTTACCGGAGCCGGAATTTCAGTGCTGACCTTGTCGGTTTCGACGTCGAACAGCATCTCGTCGGCTTTCACCGTATCGCCGACTTTCTTGTACCACCTGGTGACGACGCCCTCGGTGACCGTTTCACCGAGCTGCGGCATGATTACATCCATCTACCTAACCCTTAAAAGATCAAAACATTTCATCGCGAAGGACGCCAAGGGCGCGAAGGTTCGCAAAGGAAACCATTCAGAATATGCTTTCCTGGCATGGTCAGCGCATTTCAACATCAAGCCAATCTCAAAACATCGACAAAGGCGGCACAGACGAAATAACATCATGTCTTTTGTTTTTCCTTCGCGTCCTTGGCGTCCTTTGCGGCTAAGCTTTAAGGTTTTGCCTGATAAACGATCTTGCCGCCTACCATGGTCATCAACGGTTTGATGTCCGTAATCTGTTCGGCCGGCACCGTCAGGTAATCGTGGTCGAGCACCAGCAGGTCGGCGTATTTGCCCTTTTGCAGCGAACCCAGGTTGCCTTCCTGGAACAGGAAATACGCGTTATTGCGCGTATGCGCGATCAGCGCTTCCTCGCGCGTAATCGTCTGCTTGAGCACTTTGAAACCGCCCAGCATGCGCCCGGTAACCGCCCAACCCAGCGTATAGAACGGGTTCGACGGCGTGACTGCGGTGGCGTCCGACCCGAGGCCCCACCGCACACCGCTGTCCTGCACCATCCTCAACGGCGGCATTTCGTAGGCCTTGTCGCCGTAGACGTTATGGAACAGCACCCCTTGTATCGTCGGCCGGCTGTGCAGTTGCACGTACATGTCGAGCTTGTGCAATCGCGCCAGATCCTGCGGCTCCAGCTGGTCCGCGTGCGAGAAGGTCCATCTGAGGCCTTTGATCGGCTTGACCTTGTTGATGTCCTCGATTTCGGTCAGGAAACGCTCGATCGATCCGCGCAGTTGGGCGTGCACATTGAGATGCAGGCCCTTGTCGGCGACCGCCTGCGCGATGCGCCGCCATTGCACCATATTTTCCGCGGACGGCTGCGTAGTCGCCACCAGCGTATTGTCGTGCAGCGGGAAATAGATCGTCTCGCCGTAACCCGTGCTATCGAACCAGTCGTCGCCCTGGAACGGCTTCATCTCCTTGATCTTCGCAATCACGCCATCGACGTCCTTGGGCGACTCGGGCTCCTGCCACAGGTTGTAGAACACACGCACGGTCAGCTCGCGGCTCTTATGTAGCGCGCGGATGGGCTCGAAATAACGCGGCGTGAACGAACGCCCGCCCTGGTCCTGATAGGAAGTGATGCCTATCTGATTCAGGTCGCGCACCAGCAGGCGGGCGTTGGCGATCATTTTTTCCATCGTCACTTCGCCGAGCTTAGAGAGCGTCATGCGCACGGCGCCCCCGCCATTGAACACGCCGGTCGGCTGCCCGTCCGTGTCCTTGACTATGCTGCCGCCGGGCGGATTGGGCGTATTGGCATCGATGCCGAGCGCTTTCAGTCCCGCGCTGTTGGTGTAAATCCTGAAATAAATGAGCTGCAGCACGACGGGGTTGTTTGGCGCCGCCGCGTCGAGCTCGGCCCTGGTGAAGCCCCTGCGACCGTCGGCGAACTGATCAATCGACCAGCCCCCAAGCGCCAGCACCCATCCGCCCGGCTTCGCCTGTTTGGCTTTCGCGGCAATCATCGCGAGCGCCTGCTTGCGCGAAGTAACGCCATCGAGACGCACTTCCTCGGGCCAGTATTCGACCGCACGCATGAAATGCGCGTGGTTGTCGATGAGCCCCGGAATGACCGTCTTGCCTTTGAGGTCGATTTTGCGTGTACCGGAACCCGCAAGCCTGGCGATTTCGCCGTTTTTGCCTGTCGCCATCACGCGCTCACCCTTGATGGCAACCGCCTGGGTGACCGTGAAATAGTCGTCGACCGTCACGATCTTGCCGTTGTGCAGGATCAAATCCGCCTGCTCCGCCGCAAACGCGGGCGTCGCCGCGACCAACAGCATTATCAAAGCCTTGCCGCAAAGGACGCCAAGGACGCGAAGGAACGGCAAAACAAACGGTGCGAATAAAAACTCTCCCCAAGAAGGTCGAAGCAACATTCCCATTGCCTTGCAGATTGCATCATCAGGTAATTTTGTATGCATTTGTTTTTCCTTTGCGTCCTTGGCGTCCTTAGCGGCTAAGCTTTAATGTATCGTGGCTAAGCTTTAGCGCTTTGCCTCATAAACGACCTTGCCGCCAACCATTGTGATGACCGGCTTGATGTCCTTGATCTGATCGGCGGGCACCTTGAGGTAATCGCGATCGAGCACCAGCAGATCCGCATACTTGCCGTTCTGCAGCGAGCCGAGATTGCCTTCCTGAAACAGGATATAGGCGTTGCTGCGGGTGTGCGCGATCAGCGCTTCCTCGCGGGTAATGCTCTGCCGGTTCACTTTTTTCCCGCCCACCATTTTGCCCGTCACCGCAAAACCCAGCGTATAGAATGGATCGGATGTGGTCACCGCCGTGGCGTCCGACCCGAGTCCCCAGACAATACCGCTGTCCTGGATCCGCCTGAATGGCGGCATGTCCCAGGCGAGATCGCCATGGGATTTGTGCATCAGAACGCCCTGGATCAGCGGGCGGCTGTGGATCTGGGCTGTCATGCCCAGCCTCTTCATGCGTTCAAGCTGTGCCTCTGTGACCTGGTCCAGATGCGAATACGACCAGCGCAGTCCTTTTATCGGCTTGATCTTGTTGATCTCCTCGTACTCATTGAGGAACACATCGATCACGTCGGTCATTTCCACGTGCGAATTGGAGTACATGCCGCGCTCGGCCAGCGCCAGCGCAATGCGCCGGAACTGCGCCAGGTCCTCCGGTTTCTTATTGCCTGAAGGCCGCAGCAGCTGCGTGGTCAACGGTGCATAAGTCGACTCGCCCCAGCCGATGTTGTCGAAGTAATCGTTGCCCTGGAACGGCTTCTGCTGCTGGATTTCGGCGATTACCTTATCCACCTGCTCGGGCGTAGCCGGCTGGCGGATAGTGGTATAGAACGCGCGGGCGTTAAGTTCGCCGTGATCGGCAAGATATTTGTAGGGCTCGTAATGCTTGGCCCCCATGCCGCGTCCCCCGGCGTCGAGCCACGCCGTAATGCCCATCGAGTTGAGTTCCGTCACCAGCTTGCGGGTGTTCGCCAGCCATTCCGCCTGTTCAAAATGTGGAACTTTGGCGGCCACGAACGCAACCCCACCGGCGCCTCTGATGACGCCGGTAAGCTTGCCGCCCGCATCTTTTTCTATTTTGCCGTTGCGCGGGTCCGGCGTGGACTCGTCGATCTTGCCCGCCTTGAGCGCGGCCGTATTGAGATAACTATGAATATAGACAGCTTGCAGCACCACCGGGTTATTGGGAGCGATGCGATCCAGTTCATCGAGCGGAAAACCGCGCGGATCGTCGTTGAACTGTTCCTCGGCCCATCCTCCCAGCGTCACTATCCATTCACCGGGCCGCGCGGTGCGCACGCGATCGCCCAGCATTTTGAGCGCCTGCTTGCGCGAGGTCACGCCATCCAGCCGCAATTCGTCATGCTCCGCGGCCCGTATCCAGTGCGAATGATTGTCGATCAGGCCGGGGATGACGGTCTTGCCTTTGAGATCGATCTTCCTGGTGCCGGCGTCCGCCAGCTTCGCGATTTCCGCAGTCTTGCCGACGGCCACGATGCGGCCGTCCTTGATCGCAAGCGCCTGCGCGATCGTGAATCGGTCATCCACTGTCACGATCTTGCCGTTGACGAGAATCGTGTTGGCCTGCCCCGCCGCTACCACCGGCGGTGCGGCGATAAACAGACAAACCAAAGCCATGCCGCGAAGGACGCGAAGGACGCGAAGGAAAAGCGAAACCATGATTGATAATGGAGACAGTCGGTGACCGTCTGTCGCAATGTCGTTTATCGCTCTGATAATGCCTGATGAATGCTTTTTCATTTTGTTACTCCTCTGTGTCCTCTGCGTCCTTTGCGGCGACGCTTTAATCAATTTTCTCTCGCAACTCGCGCACGATGCGCTCGACGGACGGGATGGTGGCGTCCTCAAGTAAATCGGCCGACGGTAGCGGCACGTGCGGCGTCGTGATGCGCACGATCGGGCCGTCGAGGTCCCAGAAACATTCGTCGGCGACTATCGAGGCGATTTCCGCGCCCCAGCCGCACAGCCGCGGGTTTTCCTCGACCGTCACGAGCCGCCCCGTTTTCGCGACCTCGCTCAATATGGTCTGCGTATCGAGCGGCACCAGCGAGCGCAGGTCGATGACCGTGCATGAAATACCGTGGTCCTTTTCGAGAATAGCCGCGGCATCGAGCGCGCGATGCACCATGGCCGCAAGCGCAACGATAGTGCAGTCTTTGCCGTGGCGCAGCACTTTCGCCTTGCCCAGCTCGTCGACGTATTCGCCGTCGGGCACTTCGCCCTTCATCGAATAGAGCGATTTCTGCTCGAAGAACAGCACGGGATCGGGGTCCCGCACCGCCGCCGCGAGGAGCCCCTTGACGTCGGCCGGAAACGCGGGCGCCACCACCTTGATGCCCGGTATCATCATCGCCCAGTTCTCGACCGACTGCGAATGCTGCGCGCCGAAGCGCGAGCCGCCGCCATTGGCCGTGCGGATCACCAGCGGCAGTGAAATCTGGCCGTTGGTCATATAGCGCGATTTGGCGATTTCATTCGCCACGATATCCCAGCACACCGCGAGGAAATCCGAAAACATGATCTCGGCGATCGGCCTTAACCCGGTCATCGCCGCGCCCATCGCCGCGCCGAGGATCGCCTGCTCCGAAATCGGGCAATCGCGCACCCGCTTCGGCCCGAACCTGTCGAGCAGGCCGACCGTCGCCTTGAACACTCCGCCGGCATGGGCGACGTCTTCGCCCAGGAAAACGACGCTTTCGTCGCGCGCCATCTCCTGCGCGATGCCCGCCGCCACCGCGTCGCGATAGGTCAGTTCCGCCATGCCGCACCCCCATCCGCAAACACGTTTTTCTCGATATCGTCGATCGACGGCACCGGCGATGCCTTCGCAATCGCGGTTGCGGCGTCGACCTTGCCCATCGCCTCGCTTTCCAGGTCCTGCAACGTCGGGTCGTTGAAGCCGAGCTTGAGCAGGCGTTCACGGTAAATCACGAGTGGGTCGCGCAGCAGCCATTTTTCCAGCTCGCCTTCGGGGCGATACTTCGCCGGATCGGCCCGCGAATGCCCGCTGTGACGGTAGGTCATGGCCTCGATCAGCGACGGCCCGCCTCCCGTGCGCGCTTTGTTCATCGCTTCCGAAGCCACTTTGTAGACCGCGTCGGCGTCATTGCCATCGACGACAATCGATGGCAAGCCATACGCGGAGGCGCGGTCGGCAGCCGGATGCTCGACCGCAGTCACCGCGCTAATCGGCGTGTATTCCATGTAAAGATTGTTCTCGCACACGAAAATGACCGGCAGCTTCCAGACCACGGAAAAATTGAGCGCTTCGTGAAACGCGCCGATGTTGGTCGTGCCGTCGCCGAAGAAACACACGGCTACCTGTTCCGTGCCGCGATACTGCGCCGACCACGCGGCACCGGCCGCCACCGGCAGATGCGCGCCGATGATCGCATATGATCCCATCACGCCATTTTTGACGTCGGTGAGATGCATCGAGCCGCCTTTGCCGCCGAGCAGGCCGCACTGGCGCCCCATCAGTTCCCCGAGCACGCCCTCCATCGATGCGCTGCGCGCAAGCGTATGCGCATGGCCGCGATACGTGCAGAACGTCCAGTCGTCGGGCCGCATCGCGACACCGAAGGCAGCCGCAATCGCTTCCTGCCCGAGCGAAAGGTGGCTGGTTCCCTTGATCAGGTTCTGCAGGAACAGGTCGTAAGCGCGCTTCTCGCAATAGCGCAGCTCGAGCTGCAGGCGGTAGAGTTCCGTCCGCGTTTCGCGGCCGATGTCCATGGACGGTGGCGATGACTTTTTGCGTTTAGCAGCTGTATTCATGTGACCTCGTGTTTTAGGAGAGGCGCCGGGCGATAGACGATAGACGAAAGTGGCAAAGCCGCTTGATTGTCCCCGCCTCTCGTCTTTCCTCTCTCGTCTTTCCTAGTATTTGTTGGCGATCGGCAACTCCTGCGCCGGGAACAGCGTGATGACCTTCGCGCCATTCGGCGTCAGCACCACTTCTTCCTCGATACGCGCGGCGGAGACTCCATCGGTTGCCGGGCAGAAAGTTTCGACCGCGAACACCATGCCCGCTTTCAGTTCATACGGGTCCTTGAGCGAATTAAGGCGTGAAATAAGCGGCCGCTCATGCAGGCCCAGGCCGAGGCCGTGGCAGAAGTTGAGGCCAAACGCCGACATTTCTGTCTCAAAGCCGATCTCCGAGGACTTCGGGAACGCCAGCGCAACCTGGTCGGTGGTGATACCGGGCTTGAGCAGTTCTATCGCGCGGTCCATCCATTCGCGCGCCTTCTTGTAAGCGTCGACTTGCGGCTTGGTCGCGCTGCCTACCGTGAACGTGCGGTAGTAGCAGGTCTTGTATCCCATGTAGCTCTGGATAATGTCGAAATACGCCTGATCGCCGGGACGTATCATGCGGTCGGTAAAGTTGTGCGGGTGCGGGCTGCAGCGCTCACCGGCGATCGCATTGATTGCCTCGACACAATCCGACCCCATTTCGTAGAGCCGCTTGGTCGCCATGGCAACGATCTCGTTTTCACGCACGCCGGGCTTCAACGCCTCGAAGATGTCCTGATACACGCCATCGCCCATCGCTGCCGCCATATTAAGCAGCGTGATCTCGTCGTGGCTTTTGATCTCGCGTGCTTCCAGCATGACCTGCTGGCCGTCCTGCACCTTGATGCCGAGTTTCTGGAGTGCGAACAAAAACGGTGGCTCGACCACGTCGATTCCAAGCGGCATGTCCGCAACACCCTCCTGGACGAGAATTTCCTTGATCTCCTTCGCCGCCGCCTCGAACAGGCCGACGCGGGGATTTATCGCGCCGCGCAGACCCACATTACCGGCCAGGCAATGGTTGGTCGGCAGCCATGGCGCATACAATTTGTGATGGCGCGCTGCGGAACCGAAATCCCACACGTACGGCTCGCCGTTGCCGGTCAGCAGGCACCAGCGCGTCAGCTTGTCGCGCGCCCACTCGCCGATCACCGTGCTCGAAATGTAGCGCATGTTGCATTGATCGAAAACCAGCAATGCGCCGAGCTTCGACTTCGCAAGTGCGTTGCGCGTGCGAGCAAGCCGATACTCGTGCAGCCGCCGGAAATCGACGCGCTCCTCGAAATCGACCTGCATGCGGCCGGGCGCCTGCAGCGGGCGCTCCCAGCGGTGGCCCGGATTGGCGGGGTCATAGAGGCCGTCTGGCGCCGTGCTGACCCGGCGCCTGGGATCGATGCTTGAGGCCTTGACTCGTTTCGGCTCGACTGCTTTTTTCTTTCGCGCCATTAATTATTCTCCAAAAAATACTTATGAAAGCCAAACTCTGATTCGGCGTACAGGCCGCGCTTGACATCAGCCCGCGTTGATATGCAATTGGCCCGAAGTGCGAAAAGAAGCAGGATTGAATTTCCTATTGCGCGGACTGGATGGATAGGTTTGTGCCATCGCTTTTTCCTAGCGATACGCGAGCACGACCGCGGCTGGTTTCAACGCATCACTTATCGCCCATGAATCATCACTGATCTTCCCGCGGCTTTCTCACTGCTTCTTTACGCCATCCTTGCCGACGACGAATACCATCATATCCTGCCCCATCTCCAGCGGGCCCGAGTAGGTCGATCGCGTCATATCGATCACGTCCTTTTCCGTTAACGGCGGATAATCGGGCGAGCCCTGAAGCGAGACATGATAATACACCGCGAGCTTCGGCGCAGCGCGCGTGAATACAACGCCGGCCTCTTCAGGCTTGGTATGGTGCGACAACACGCGACGCACCGCTTCTGATTTTTCAATCAATTCGGCACGTGCCATTGCCACCTGATGTATCAGCAGATCAGCGCCGGTCGCATGCCGGATCAGATTCTCGTTGAACTTGGTGTCGCCCGAAATCACGACTGAGCGCCCGTCGTAATCGACTCGGTAGCCGAACGCCGGCCTGACGAGTTCGCCATGATCGACCTCGAACGCCGTGACCTTGACGCCATTGCGCTCGTACACCACGCCTTCGACGAACTCCGTGGCGACGATGGCCACGCCCTCGCGCGGCAGTTTCTGGTCCGCGACGCGCGTGTCGAGGTCCCACATATAAGCCTTTTCGAGGTGCTCCATCAACGTGCGCGTGCCCGCCGGGCCCCAGACGCGGAACGGCGTGCGCCGCAGGCCATACGGCCCCACCAGCCAGCCCGTCAGCCACAAGTCCGGAATGCCGACCACGTGATCGGAATGCAGATGCGTGATGAACAGCCCATCGACGCTGCTGAGCTTCACGCCCCCTTGCCACAGCCGCTGCGAGCAGCCGCGCCCGCAATCGATCAGAAGCGTTTCCTTGCCGGCCTGCACCAGCACGCTCGGCCCGAAGCGCGTAAGCACCGGCGGCGGGCTGCCGGTACCGAGCAGCGTGACCTTGAAATCGGGCTGCTGCGCATGCGCGCCGCCTGCCCAGCACAACAACAATACCAACATTGCCGCAAGATTTTTCATGTTCCCTCCCGATGAAAACCCCGCGCACTGCTGCGCGCGGGGCCGGCAGCTATACTGAAGCTGCGGCAGATCACTGAAGTATTCAGTGAACAGGCTTTTTGCATTTCCGCGACAAGTTCCCCCTGCTGGGTGTGCAGGAGGAAGAGCAGCTACCTGGGCCTCACTGCAATCATGTCGAGCTCGACACGCGCACCCGGCGTATTGAGGCAGTTAACGCAGACCGTTGTGCTCGCCGGCTTCCAGTCCCCGAAATATTCCTGGAGCACTGCGACCATGCCATCCATATCGCGCATATCCGTGAGGTACTTCGTGATTTTCACGACATGACGAAACGTCAAACCCTGGGTGTCCAGTATCATTTTTATTTTCTCCAGCGAGCGCCGGGTCTGCGTTTCGATGTCTGGTGCGTGCTGGTGTTCCTCCGGCACGTGCGGATGCTGGTGGTACATCGGCGAAGGCGCCGAACCCGAGAGAAACAGAATATCAGCCGGCCCCGCGACGTTAATCGCGGGCGCATACGGCATGGTGTGCCTCTGATCGGGACGTGGGTGCACCTCGGTGATAATTTGTTCAATATCTTTGCTGACCGTCATCGGCAACCCTTTCTGTCTTGAATTTGACCATCATTAGTACGCACCGTGGAAGCGCAGACGCTGGGATTCCGCGATTATTCCGCGCTGACACCGATCTCCCGGATCACTTTGGCCCACTTCGGGATCTCTGATTTCAGCTGGGCAGCCAGTACCGCAGGCGTGCTGGCGATCGGCTCATAGCCCTGCCTGACAAGGTTATCGCGGATTTGCGTATTCCGCAGCGCGAGCGATATGTCCGCGTTGAGCCTCGCAACGACCATTGACGAAATGCCCGCAGGCCCGAACAGGCCAAACCAGTTCTCCACTGCATAACCGGGAAAACCCGACTCCGCAATGGTGGGCGCCGCAGGGAACAAAGTTGATCTTGCTGAATCTGCCACCGCGATCAGCTTGAGCTTGCCCGCCCTGATTTGCGTCAAGGCGGGGGGCAATCCGGCAATCATCAACGACACTTGGCCAGCGAGCACATCGGTCAATGCGGGCCCGATACCCTTGTAGGGGACGTGCACCAAATCGATGCCGGCAAGTTGTTTCAGCACCTCCATCCCTAGATGCGAGTGAGTTCCGCTGCCCGCAGAGGCATAGGCAAGCTGGCCGGGCCGCGACTTGGCGAGCTTCAGCAGATCCCTGACGGAACCGATCGGTACCGACGGGTGCAAAACGAGGACCGACGGTGTTGACGCGACCAGCGTCACCGCCGCGAGATCGGTCATCGAATCATACGGCAACTGCTTATAGAGGCTGGCGCTGATGCTGATCGAACTCGGCACCATCAGCAGCGTGTAACCGTCCGGCGGAGACTTCGCCGCGACCGCGGTGCCGATCGTGGCGCCGGCTCCCGGCCGGTTGTCGATCACAAATTGCTGCCCCATCGAACTGCTCAGATTATGCGCGACCAACCGCGCGAGCATGTCGAGTCCGCCGCCCGGCGCCGTCGGCACGATGATGCGAACCGGTTTGGCCGGGTACGCATCCGCCGCTTGTGCGCTCAGCGCCGCCACGCACAGCAGCACCGTTGCGATTGCTGCCAGGTTGCGCGTAAACATTTTCATAAACATGATCTACTCCTGAGTCTTCTTGAGAAACGCTGCCAGCTCGCCCTGCTGCGCGCCCAGCGTCTTCAACCAACGCTGTCCGCCGAAAGTGAAGCCGATCCAGTAGCCGAGTTCTACCAATTCCGGCTCGGTGAACTCGGCGTGTAACGCCGCCCATAGCTTGTCGTCCGCCTGCGCTGGGTCATACATAATAGCGTCGGCATATCGAAGCGCGATTTTCTCGCGCGACGTGAAACGGCTCGATTTCTCGTATTGCATGAGCTCGCTCATGCGGCTATCGCTGTCCCGCGCGGACCGCGCGGTTCCCTGATTGCTTCAGTACCGGCATTCGACCGTGTGCGCGACGTAGGCGCGTGTCAGTTCCTTCAAACCGTGCTCGAGCACGCCCGCGCCGTTGTCGAAGAGCATTTTGCGCGTGAGCGTAAACGAGCGCATGACGTCCGGCTGATGCGCGCGTATCGCCTGGTTTTCCGGACCGGGGTGGCCTGCTTTGATCGCGTCGTCGAGCCATCCCCTGAGCTGGGGATCGACAATCGTTGCGGGGTCTACATAACTGATTCGGGCCATGATAAATTTCCTAATGATCAGGTTGAATATATTGATTGCGCCTCAAATTTGAGGTGTCATGCCCGCAGCTTTTGCGGCCGCGGTCCACTTGATGACTTCTGATCGAACGAGATTTTGCAGCTCCTCGGAAGAGCTGGAATTAGCTTCCGCGCCATTAGTCAGCAGCAACGCCCTGATCTCCGGCATCCCGAGTATCCGGACAATCTGCGCATTCAGCTTGTCTACGATCGCCCTGGAAATCTTCGCGGGGCCGATGATTGCGTGCCATTGATCCACGTCGAAGCCCGGCATTCCGCCCTCCGCCATGGTCGGCACCTCGGGCACTGTGGGGAACCGGCGCGGGGTCGTTACGGCAAGCGCGCGCAACCGGCCGGCCTTGATCTGCGGCAGCGCCGGCGGCAGGCCGGCGAAGAACACTTGTGCTTCGCCGCTGAGTATCGCGGTCACCGCTGCGCCGCCGCTTTTATACGGAATGTGCACCATATTGATCCCGGTTTTCTGCTTGAGCAGTTCGGTCGTAAGGTGCTGCGCCGTGCCGTTGCCTGGCGATCCGTAATTGAGCTTGCCCGGCTGCGATCTCGCGAGCTCGATCAGTTCCTTCACCGACGTGGCGCCAAGTTGCGGCGAGACGACGAGGATGTATGGCACCGATGCGAAACGCGCGATCTGGGTGAAGCTGTCGGCCGGGTGATAGGGCAGTTTGCTGTAAATGGTGGAAGTCGTCACAAGCGCGACCGTAGCCATGACTATCGTATAGCCGTCGGGTTGCGCCCTAGAGGCGATCTCGTAGCCGATCACTCCGCCGGCGCCGGCGCGGTTGTCCACCACAATTTGCTGGCCGAACGCCTCATTGAGTTGCTGGCCGAGTATGCGAGCGAGCACGTCCGGCGCCGAGCCGGCTTCGCTCGTCACAATCATGCGCACAGGACGCATCGGATAGGCCGCGTCAACGCTGGATTTCGTCTGGCCATGCGCAGCGCCCGCGGCCAGTTGCAAAGCGGCCGCAATCGCAGCTGATGCAAAGCTGTGATGATGGCTGCGGTCGGTCTTGTCGCGACTCGTATCGATGATCTCCTCCTTCGTGCTATGCCAACAACCAGACCTGCGGGCTGCGACCTTATTTAAAGTGGCTTGCTTCTAGAAGTTTTGAGAGAGCACTCAGGCGTGTGCCGCGCGCGCGGCCCGAGCAGTTGCCGCCAGCAAGCGCATGGCCTCAGCGGCGCCTCGATCTGCTTCTTCGCGCGTCGCGTGCTCGGCTGCCGCGGCGTCCCGCTTGCGGATCGCCGCACAGATGTCCTTCAGTCCGCGCACCGCCTGCTTCGAGCGCTGAGGAGAACGCTGCGGATGCGTGACACCCAGCGCACGCCACCGCCAGATCCGAGCGTGCAACGTGTTCAGCATGGCAGACAGCGTCTCGCTACCTGCGCCCTCGAACAGCACGTCATAGAAGCGGTTTTTGGTTTCGAGCGCGAGAGGAAAGTCGCCATTTTCGTATGCCGCGATCACTGCTTGCGCCGCCTGCATGAGCGAATCCACCGCCGCTTCGTCCGCATGTTCTACGAATAGCCGCGCCGCAAGCCCCTCGAGCACGGCGCGGATCGCGTAAAGCTCCTGCCCCTCGGCGGCCGTGAGTTCACGGACTACCGGGCCTTTGTTGGGTATCACCGCAATCAGGCCCTCGGACTCGAGTTGGCGCAGCGCCTCGCGGATCAGGGTGCGTGAGACGCCGGTCATTTCGACGAGCTCGCGTTCGGTCAGGCGTTGTCCGGGCTCAAGCCGGCCGTTAATGATCGCCTCGCGCAGCACGCTTTCAACTTTCTGGCGCAGCGGCGCAGCAAGTTTGGGGATTTCCAGCGTAAATAGGGCGGCCATGGCTTTGACGATATTGTCAGATTGTCATACGATACTACAATCTCATAAAAAGGCAAAGCACAGCATGGATCACCCCGTAAAGATCGGCATTGTCGGCCTCGGCCGATGGGCGCGAACGCTGACCGAAGCAGTCCAGCATTCCACGCAACTGAAGCTCGTTGCCGCCTACGGTGTATCGCCGGAAGAGCGCCAGACGTATCAGCAAGAGTTCGGCACTCGCTTCGGCATACGCGTCACGCCCGACCTGCCAACGCTGCTTGCCGACCCCGAAATCGAAGGCGCAATCCTGACCGTCCCCAACGAGCACCATCTGCCCGTCGCCGCCGAGGTCGCGAAGGCGGGGAAACATGTTTACACGGAAAAGCCTATCGCCAACACCGTCGAGGACGGACTCAGAATCGCGGCACTCGAAAAGCAGCACGGCGTGACGGTCACGGTCGGACACAGCGCGCGCCTGATGGCGGGCATCCGCATGATCAAGGACGCTATTGAGTCCGGCGAGCTTGGACGCATCACTTTCATGGAGGCCAACTTTTCCAATTTTCGAGGCTTGAGCTTCACGCCCCAGATGTGGCGCTGGTACAAGGACAAGGCGCCCGGCGGCGTGCTGTCGCTGCTCGGCATCCATCAAATCGACGTGCTGCATTATCTGGGCGGCGAAATGACCGAGGTGACATCGATGTCCTCCAAGCTTTCGCCGACAGGCATGGAAACGGACGATCAATCGATGACGCTGATCCGTTTTGCCGACGGCAAGATCGGCTACGTCGGCGCGTGTTGGACTTCACCGGGGATCTTCGCCGTGCGCGTGTTCGGCCAGAAGGGGCTGATGCATTACGAGATCGACTTCGATACCTGGGACACGCCGGAAAAGCTGCACGAGACAGCGACGCTGTACATCCAGCGCGGCAAGGACGGCTACGCCAACCGCGAGCAGTTGAAAATCAGCCCCAGCGACATGTTTCGACAGGAACTCGACCTGTTTGCCGAAACCGTAAGAACTGGCAAGGCCAGCGAGCTTTCCGCCGCTAACGCGAACGTCTCGCTCTCGGTGGTGTACGCAGCGCTGCGCTCGCTGGAGCGCAAAGGCGATTACATAAAAATCGCGGACATCGTGGCCGATGCGCGCGCGAGTATGTAACTGACGGATACTGAGTGCGCGGTAGCGCGCATTCCAATAGTGCCTAACTGCTTCACTTAAATGTCACCGAAACAGCTACACTTTTAAAGGAACGGCTGCCAGAATTGCTGGGCAGCCGGGTTTCCCAGTCAGGCTAAAACGGAACACAACGCGGCCTCGAGACGCTGCATCTCTAAGGAATTGCGCTCGACGGGAAGTCTGTTGATGAAGAACGCGACCGTTATGACGATGGAACGCGCACTAGGCGATATCACGGGCGGGGATATCCTGATCGTCGATGGCCGCATTGTGGATGTTGCCTGCAGGATGCACACCCTCGAGACCGAGCCGGTGGACGCGACTGGCACGGAGCATTTGGGGAATCGCAAACCCAATTTTTCACAAAGGGAGTCATACTATGTTCAATTTGATCACTCGCACTATCATCCTGATTTCGGTAGCGTTGTTTTGCCTGCCCGCAGCCGCCCAGCAGTTAGAGAAGCGACACCACACACACAACGAATGGACCAAGGAACGCTTTTCTGAAGTTGTTACCGTGTCGGGGCCAGGCAAGTGGTTGTTCCTGGCTGGTGTCGGTGCGGAAGCCGAGAAGGATGGCTCTATTCTTCACGTCGGCGATTTTTCGGCGCAATGCCGCTACGCCTACGAAAAAATCAGCAAGCTGCTCACTGCGCACGGCGGGAAGATGTCCGATGTCGTGAAGCTCGTCACCTATGTGACGGACATCAAGGATCGTGATGCGATGAACAAATGCCGCGCCGAAGCCTTCAAGGACAGCCCACTGCCTGTGCATACTTTTCTAGTTATCAGCCAACTCGCGCGTCCGGGCATGATCGTGGAAATGGATGTGATTGCTGTGGTACCCGTAGGAAAATAACCGTGCATGTGTCAGCGTGGCCCCGTTGATCATGATGCTTGAGGCCTTGACTCGTTTCGGCTCGACTGCTTTGCGTTTGCGGACCATCTGTTTCATCTCCTGAATCGGCGTTTCGTTTACGTATGCCCCACGTTGAGCCCCGGCAACGTCCATTCCTTGACCGGCATCGGCTCGAAGACCGGCTCGCCGAGTGCGGGTGACGTAACGCAATAAAGCCCCGTGGCGGTGCCGGCCCACATGAGCTTCCTGTCCCACTCGACGAAGACCGCGCCCGCGTCGCGCGGGTAGCTCAGGTAATCATCGAGGGCGCCCGGCTGCGGCGGTATGAAATAGCCGACATTGCGCGGTTTGGCCGGTTCCTTGATGTTGAACAACTGGATGCCCGCGTTGAAAAAGGAATATGCGGTGAAATTGGGATCGGCCTTGCCGGGCGCCTTCATGTGCGGCGGATTGTGCGGCCCGAAGCGCCCGCGCTTGTCGCAAAACGTGCGATACGGCGCATCCGGCGGCGGCACCGGCACCGGCAACTGCGCGATCTCCCGCGGCCTGGTCAGGTCTTTGATATTGATGACCCGCAGGGGGTGATAGGGCTCGTTGCAGTCCGGATTCAGCACCTCAGGATTGGAAATCACAAAGCCGCGGTCGAGCCGCGCGATATCGATGGTGTGGAACGGGAGCGAACCTAGTTCCATCTCGGGATAATAACGGCCGACCAGCTTCGGGTTCCGGACGTCCGACAGATCATGAATCATCATTCCAAACGCGCCGTAGGCGCTGTAGCCGTATTTGCCCCCGTCTTCGACCTTCTTCGGCACGTACATCGGTCCGTGCAAAGTAGTCCACGACATCTTGTCGCCATACTCGCGCCACTTCTTGTAAGCCTCTTCTTCGCCCTCGCGCTGGCCGGGTACCCACCAGTTGGCGACAAACTTGGGCTGCGTCGGGTCCGACACATCGATGATCTGGATGCAATTGCAGTAATAGCGCACCGAGCTTTCCATGCGCGTAAAACTGTTGTCCGGAGCAGTGTCGAGATAAGCGTACTGGCCGCCGTCGTAATAACTGCGATGCGTTCCTGACCCGGTCTGGACCTCGCGTTTCGGGTCGCCCTGGTCGCAGCTCCATTGCGAAAGCGGCACGAGCTTGGCCGGATCGCTCGCGTCGTAGAACCGCACGCCGCGCAGGCCCTTCTGGTTGATGTTGGCCGTGATCATCGACGGATCGTCGTATTTGCCGCGCGGGGCCCTCGGCGTGGAAAAAGTGCCCGCAATGCCGGCGCCCGTCATCAATATCCATTTGCCGAGCTTGCGGTTGTAGGCAAGCTGAACCTGGTTGCCGACATAGGCTTTCCGGTTGAACATCTTCGGCTTTAGCGGATCGGTGATATCGATGACATCGCCGCGCATGAACATGAACCGGCGCGAACCAATCGCCATCAGCTGCATTTTCGCTTCACGCTCCTCGCCCGGATCGAAATGTGCAATCACGTTGGTATTCTTGCGGTACATGTTGCGGTCGAGATATTTCAGGCTGGTCGGGCGCGGATGAGGATGGCGATTCGCCAGCGCGGTGCCGATCAGGTCCGGACCCGCCGCAACCAGACCGCCGGTGGCGGCGCCGAACTTGATGAAATCGCGTCGTGTCATTCCGTTCATGTCATTGTCAGCCATTTCTGGTCTCCCCGGGATTACAGTGGAATCTCGTCACGCTGCCGGCACGCCCAACTGGGTCGCGAGCCAGTCGGCAACCTGCGTCTGATACATGTAGCGGCGATTGTTGACGACGTGATTGCCGCCCTTGACGATGTTGAGCACTTTGGGTCCAGACACCTCGGCGGCGATGCGCTCGGCATTGGCGGGCGGCGTCAGATGATCGAGTTCGCCGCCAACTATATAAATCGGGCACGTAATGTTCTTCGCCACCCCCGCCAATGTAAGGGTCTGCGCGACCTTGCGCGCGTCTTCCATGGTCTTGCTGTGGCTGCGCACCTTGAAAGCCTCACGCGACAGCTCGTTGCGCGCGTCAAATATTTCCACCCAGCTGTACGGCCCCGACAACGAAAGGCAGGCCTTGATCCGCTTCTCGAATGCGGTGGCGCGTGGCGCATAGTAGCCGCCAAGCGATACGCCCATGACAGCGATGCGCGTCGCATCGAGATCACCACGCGATTCGATGTAATCGGCCACCGCCTTGACCGGCACTTCATAGTCGCCCCGGATGGGAATGTCGTATTCGGCCTCGCCCTGGCCCGGCCCGTCGAACGGCAATGTCGCCATGCCCCGGTCCAGCAGGATGGTCTCGTAAACCTCCATCTCCTCCTTGGTCGAATCGAGGCCAACGCAGATGATGGCGACTGGCGGCTTCGCCACGCCCGGTGGCTTGCGCAGAATGCCGTAGAGCGATGCGCCCTGATACGGAATCGCCACCCGTTCTCCGGGAGGATTCAGGTGCGGCAGCGCCAGCTCCCGGCATTCAATGACTTTACGATGCGCGGCCCGCATCTGCGGGATGTCATGTACGAACATGAACTTGCCGAAGTGGTAGCACAGCGCTGCGCGCGTCAGGTGGCCGGCAGCACTTACGTTAAAACCATCTGCCAGCGCCCCGCGGCCGAGTTCCTCATGAATTGCGGCCCGCGCAGACCACGCCGCGCACCATTCGTCCCAATGCGTTAGTCCCGCGGTGACTTCCTCGAAATCCGTGAGCGGCACACCGCTCGCGACGAAACGCGGCGCCCAAGCACGGATAGCGATCTCTATCCGCTTGTCTTTTGCCTTGGTCGCAGTATCCATCAGTTGACGCGCGCGCCGGCGGCGATGATCACCGTGGCAAACCTTTTGACCTCGAACCGAATGAAGGCATCGAACTGTTCCGGCGTGGTCGGCTTGGGCGTCGCGCCCTGGCTCAACATGCGCTCCTTCATGTCCGGGAGGTTCAGGATGCGAACGACCTCCTTGTTGATCATGTTAACGACCGGCCGCGGCGTCTTGGCCGACACGAGCAGCCCATACCACTGGTCGTAATCAAACCCGGGAACACCCGCTTCGGCGACCGTCGGCACGTCGGGGAACATCGGCGAGCGGGCGGCGGTGCTGACGGCGAGCGCGAGCACCCGGCCAGCACGAACCTGGCCCGCCGCAACCAACACTGGAGAAAAGGAAAACTGGACGCTGCCTCCGATCACGTTGTTGAGCGCTTCTGGCGCGCCCTTGTAAGCGACGTGGGTCGCCTGCATACCCGCAGCCAGTTTGAACATTTCACCATTGATCTGGGTGCCGCTGCCGATTCCGGCCGAACTGAAGTTGAACTGCCCGGGCTTGGCCTTCGCCAGCGCGATCAACTCTTTGACCGATTTGGCACCGAGCGTGGGCGCTACCACCAGTATGTTGGGCACGCTGGCGACCTGGGAAACGCCCGCAAAGTCCTTGACGGTATCGTAAGAAAGTTTGGAGTAAAGCGTCGCATTGCCGGCATGGCCGGTGGAAACCATCATCATCGTGTGCCCATCGGGGTTGGCGCCGAGCACAAATTCCGACGCGATGGTTCCGCCGGCGCTCGGCCGGTTGTCCACCACCACCTGCTGGTGCCAGTTTTCAAGCATCTTTTCCCCCACCCAGCGCGCCAGAATGTCGGTCTGGCTGCCGGCTGAAAACGGCACCAGCATGCGGATCGGTTTGCTCGGATATTTTTCCTGGGCGGCCACTGCGCCGGCGGCGAGCAGCAGCACCGCTGCCACCGTCATTTTCCTCGTCATGTTCATTTATTCCCCCTCGGTTTGTCGTTTCCTGAATGGTGCACGGCCGTCACTGGGCCGAAATGCCGGCGTCCTTCACCAGCTTCTGATACTTCGCGTTTTCCGTATGCAGCAGCTTGCGAAACTGTTCCGGTGTGCCGACTACCGCTTCGGCGCCACCGCGCAGGAATCGCTCCTTGGAGTCGGCGGTCTTGAGGATGTCCGCGATATCCTTGTTCAGTTTCATGATGATCCCGGGCGCCATCTTGAGCGGCGCCACCACGCCGAACCAGCTTTCGCTCTGAAATCCAGGCAGTCCCGATGCTGCGATCGTCGGCACGCCCGGCAGCGACGGCGATGCCTGCGGTGTGCCCACCGCAAGCACGTGCAGCTTGCCATCCTTCAGCATCGGCATGACGGCCGGCAGCGGGAACATGTACAACTGGACGCGGCCGGCGACCATCTCGGTAAAAATGTCGCCCAGCAGCTTGAACGGCACGTGCACCACGTCGATTCCGGCGGCAGACTTTAATGCTTCGCCAGCGATGTGCGACGAACTGCCGATGCCGGCGGAGCCAAAATTGAGCTGCCCAGGCTTTTGCTTGGCAAGCGCGATCAGGTCGCCGACCGTCTTGACCGGCAAATTGGGGGAAACCACCAGCACGTTGGCCAGCGAAGCCACTTGCGTGACGCTGGCGATATCTTCAATCGCGCGATACGGCGGTTCTTTCTGCAGCAACGGTTGCATCAGATGCGGCTGCCCGATCATGCCCAGCGTGTAGCCGTCCGGGGCGGCTTTCGTGATCAGAGTGCTGCCGACGACGCCGCCTGCGCCCGGACGGTTGTCGATCACGACCTGCTGGCCGTATAAATCGCCGAGCTTCTGTCCGAGGGTGCGCGCCAGAAAGTCGCTCGCGGAGCCCGGCGGGAACGGCACCACCATGCGGATGGGCTTGCTCGGATATTTGTCCTGCGCGAAAGCCGCGCCCGCAACCAGCAGCGAGAGAGTAATACAAACGATGCGTTTCATGATGTTCCTCCTAGTGCTTAGTTAAACCAAGTTGTTGCGACATCCAGTCAGCCGATTGCATCCGGTATTTATAAATGCGGTTGTTGGCGACATGATTGCCGTCTTCGATCAACACCAGCTCGACCGGGCCCGACGCTTCCCTGGCGACACGTTCGGCATCCTGCCACGGCACCAGGCGGTCCTGCTTGCCGGCAACCAGATACAACGGGCATTTAATCTGCTTCGCGACGCCGTGCAGCGACAGAGTCAACGCGTGTTTGCGCGCCTCATCCTGGGTCGCGCATTTGCTGCGCACGCGAAACGCTTCACGCGTCAAATCAGGCAGGCCCTTCCAGATCTCGCCGAAATTGTACGGGCCCGACAGCCCGATGCAGGCTTTGACGCGCGGCTCGAATGCCGCTGCGCGCGGAGCGTAATAGCCGCCGAGACTGACGCCCCACAGACCGATTTTGTCCGGATCGACGTCTGTGCGCGCCTCCAGCCAGTCGATAACAGCCTTGACCGCCACCTCGTAATCACCGCGGATCGGCATCTCGTATTCGGACTCTCCCTGCCCCGGCCCGTCGAATGTCAGCGTCGCCATCCCGCGCGCGAGGAACAGCGCCTCGTAGCTATCCATCTCTTCCTTCGCCGAATCGAGTCCCATGCACATCACGACGACAGGCGCGCGCTGCACACCGGCCGGGCGCCGCAGTACGGCGGCGAATGACCTGCCTTCGAACGGAATCCGCACATATTCGCCCGGGGGACGCAGGTACGGCAGCGCAAGCCGCCGGCATTCGACCGCTTTCATGTGCGCGGCACGCATCTGCTCGACGTCGACCACGAATACAAACTTGGCAAAGTGGTAACACACAGCGGCGGTGGTCAGATGCTGCGCAGCCGACAGTTGATAACCATCGGCCAGCGCCTTGCGCCCGATGGCTTCGTGTTGCGCGGCTCGCGCGCACCAAGCTCGACACCAGCCGTCCCAGCGCTCGATGCCCGCAGTGACTTCCTCGAAATCTGTGAGAGGCACGCCATTGGAGACAAAGCGCGGCGCCCAGTGATTTATTGCCGATTGGACCAGTGCATCAGGCATGATTTCGGGACTCGGGGTTCGGGGTTCGGGGTTCATGCCTCGGCCGTGGCATCCGTTCCACAATTATCGTCGCGCAGGCTGTACGGGCCGCTGCCCATGCCGATTACCTGCAGCAGGAAACCGATGACCACCAGGTTTTTCAGGAAATGATTGGTCTGGTTGAAGACCTGTTCGGGCGGGTAGGTCCAGAACG
>Ga0315281_10000755_pt1 | contig 46435 bp, 50 predicted proteins | sample YL17G07_0_MG_FD_204540 | JGI IMG/M metagenome (GOLD analysis project Ga0315281, IMG submission 204540) | Sediment microbial communities from Yellowstone Lake, YNP, Wyoming, USA - YL17G07_0 | ecosystem: Environmental > Aquatic > Freshwater > Lake > Sediment | place: USA: Wyoming | collected...
GTGAGTTCCGCACCGGCTTCGGCAGCCATCGCGTAGGTGCTGCCCGCGTTCCATACCGGGTACCAGGCGCGTCCCGCACCTTCGCCCACCGAGCGGGGACGAAACAGGTTCACGCAGCCGCCCGCGGCGAGCAGGATGGCCTTGGCCTTGTACACATGGATGGTGTTTTCGCGCACCGAAAAGCCGACGGCGCCGGCGATGCGGTTCTTGTCGTTCTTGTCGTTAACCAGCTTGACGATGAAAATGCGCTCCTCGATGCGGCTGAGGCCGAGCGCCTTCTTGGCGGCTTCGGCGACAATCCACTTGTAGGATTCGCCGTTGATCATGATCTGCCACTTGCCCGAGCGCACCGGCTTGCCGCCGTCCTTGAGCAGGGGCAGGCCTTCCTTGATCGATTCGGCGCCGTCGTGGCGCACGCCCTGATCGTCGGTCTTCCAGATCGGGAGGCCCCATTCTTCGAACAGGTGCACGGAATCATCGACGTTGCGGCCCAGGTCATAGGCGAGGTCGTCGCGCGTGATGCCCATCAGGTCGTTAGAGACCATGCGTGTGTAGTCGGCGGGATCCTGCTCCCTGCCGATGTACGTGTTGATCGCGGAAAGACCCTGCGCCACGGCGCCGGAGCGGTCCATGGCGGCCTTGTCGACCAGCTTGATTTTGAGTTCGACGCCGGTCTCGGCCTTGACGACCTCGGCCCAGCGCATGATTTCGTAGGCGGCGCCGCAGCAGGCCATGCCGCCACCGATCAGGAGAACGTCGACTTCTTCCTGAACGATATCGGGATTACCAAATGTTCCAGCCATGTTAATTCACCTCATGTATCGTTAATTGTTAAGTGGAACCGGCGCTTACTTGCGGCGGATCAGTTCTTCCGGCTTGCCGGCGCGGTAGCCACCCATCATGTCCCTGGTGAACACACCTTGAGAGGCAATATCCGACAATTTGGGCATCGGCTTGCCGCCGTACGGATCAATGGAACCTTCCGAGGTCGTGCGGATCGGGAACTTGAAACGCTTCAGCGTGCCGTTGCGGAACTTGATGGTCCACATGATCGAGTCGGAGCCACGCAGCGGCTGAACCGAGCCGCCCAGCGGCACGACGTCGGCGTAGTGGCGCACTTCGATTGCGTTCTGCGGGCAGATCTTCACGCATGAATAGCATTCCCAGCACTGCTCCGGCTCCTGGTTGTACGCCTTCATGGCGTGACCGGTTACCGAGCCGTCCTTGTCTAGCATCATCAAATCATGCGGACAGATGTACATGCAAGCGGTCTTGTCCTGACCCTTGCAGCCATCGCATTTTTCGGTACGTACATAGGTTGGCATCTTCTTCCTCCATTTTAAAGTTACCGGCCTTTTGCGCCGGGGTAAACGAAAAAATCAGTTATCAGCGGGCCGAGTGACCGGTCAGCTTCACTTCCACTTTCTGTGAGGCGTCTATCCCGGCATAGTATTCGCGCAGTATGACGAGCACTTCCGGACGACTGAACTCCGCGGGCACGTCCGCGCCTTCGGAGAGCCACTTGCGCAGCTTGGTGCCGGAAACCAGCAAACGGTCGGCTTCACCATGCGGGCAGGTGCGCGCCGAGGCCATGCCGCCGCACTTGAAACACCAGAACGTCCAGTCGATTTTTAACGGCTGGGTTTCGAGCGCGTCTTTCGGAATCTGGTCGAAGATGTGATGCGCATCGAACGGACCGTAATAACTTCCGACGCCGGCATGATCGCGCCCGACAATCTGGTGCGAACAGCCGTAGTTCTGGCGGAACAAGGCGTGCAGCAGCGCCTCGCGGGGACCGGCATAGCGCATATCGAGCGGATAGCCCGCCTGGACCACGGTATTCTTGACGAAATATTTTTCCGTCAATGTCGCGATGGCTTTGGCGCGTACGTCGGCAGGGATATCGCCGGGCTTGAGATTGCCCAGCAACGAGTGGATCAATACGCCGTCGCAGGTTTCGATTGCGACTTTGGCGAGATATTCATGGGAGCGGTGCATGGGGTTGCGCGTCTGGAAAGCCGCGACCTTCGACCAGCCGTTGGCCTCGAACAGGGCGCGCGTCTGCGCGGGCGTCATGAAGAGGTCGCCGTATTTCTCGGGGAAATCGCTTTGCGAGAGCACCTTGATCGGCCCGGCGAGGTTGATATCGCCCTGTTCCATCACCATCTTGACGCCGGGATGTTCCATGTCCGTGGTTTTGAACACCATCGCGCACTCGTGTGCCTTGTCGATGGCGAACTTTTCGGTGATCTTCATGGTGGCGAGGATTTCGCCATTGTCCGGGTCGGTAAGCGCCACGTCGCTGCCGGTCTTGAGCGAATCGCCGGTAGCCTTGTCGGTGGAAAGCGTGATCGGTATCGGCCAGAACAACCCGTTGGCCATGCGCATACCGTCGCACACGCCCTGCCAGTCGGCATGGGTCATGAAGCCTTCGAGCGGCGTAAAGCCGCCGATGCCCAGCATGATGATGTCGCCTTTTTCACGCGAGCTGACCTTGACCTTGGGCAGCGTCTGGGCGCGTTTCAATTCGGCGGAGAGTTGCGATCCTTCTAGCAGCAGCGGCAGCAGTTTACCGCCACCATGGGGCTTAACCAACGGCACTTTCTATTCCTCCCTAATAATATTGGATGGCGCGGGGGGCCAAACGGTAGATATGAAACCGCCTGGCATGACAAGCGATTCTAGCCATGCCAGCCAGGCGGGATTTGATCCAAAGCAAAGAGGCGCGCAAAACACATTCATTCTCGTCAGGCCACGGCCTGATAGTAAAGATTTTGGGGGTGGTTGGCCTGTGCGAAGAAGAACCAGCGCTCGGCCATCAAACCTGTCAATTGTACGATGAAAGCGGCCTCAAACGCCACTATTGATTGCATGCCAAGCAGCAGGATCGGGATGACAAAACCGCACAATAGAAACAACCATTTGATTCCACGCAGAAAGTGTTTTGTCCTGGCATGAAAGAACTCTCTGGTGTTGAAATTTTCCCCTGTGAATCCCTGTGTGATTTGCACAATTTTCGGATGTTTGATGCCGATCGCGGTTTGCAGGGTGGATTTAGGTTTGAGGCGACTGTTGCGGAACAACGACGCGCTTCGCGCTATGAGCGCGAGCAACGTGGTGAGCATGGCGCCGCTTGCGAAAAATCTTGTCAGATCCGTAGCGTAAAACGCCGCCAGCAGCGTCGCGAGGGTGATTCCCGAAGCGCATCCGAGGAGGGTGTAATTGACCAGGGTAAGCGGGCTATGCCATTCACGGATGAAGGGGAGGCACGCATAGATCATTCCGGTGCAAATAAAAAGCGCCAAAGACAGCGCCATTCCGAGAGCGCCCAGGGCCAGCGTGGCGGGAATGCCAACCCCGGAGGCAAGCGTCGCCGCCGTCGCGTCGAAACCGAGCCAATGCGCACCGCCATAGAGGAAAACCATTCCCATGAATGCCGGTAAAACGATCACCTCGCGCGACAACCAGGAGGTGCGCCACTGCGCGGCGGAACGCCATGCCCGTTCCGGATGTCCCAGGTGGAAAAAAGAGCTCACCAGCCCGGCGCCGAGAAATAGCAACGACAAGACGCTTCCTGCCGTATAAAACAGTCGTTCGGGCTTTGCAGGCAGCATATCGAAAACCGCCAGCGCCTCGGTGCAGGCAAGGGCGATGAAAAGTCCCTGTCCCACGCCGATGAACGTGGTCAGCAAAATGACCGAGAGCGCGGGATGCATGCCGTTACCAGGAGGTGACGTCGTCGAGCGCGGGCTCGGACTTGGACGGTTTGGGGAGCAGCCCGTCGACCTTGAGCGGATTGTCGGCGCGCTCGAGTTCGTCGGCAAAAATTTTAATCTTGGTCTTGCGCCGCGGCAGATAGTGATTGGCCGGCCGCGTGCCCCACTCTGGCATCAGCGCATAACCGGCGTTTTCGCGAATCGCTTCGGATACCGCGGAGGCCGGATCGTGGATGTCGCCGAACAGGCGCGCGCTGGTGGGGCACGCGAGCACGCAGGCGGGCTTGCGCTCGGCTTCCGGCAAGGTGGTGTCGTAAACGCGATCGACACACAGCGTGCATTTGGTCATGACCTTGCGCGCCTCGTCGAGCTCGCGCACGCCGTAGGGGCACGCCCACGAACAATACTTGCAGCCGATGCATTTATCGTAATCGACCAGGACGATGCCGTCTTCGGCGCGTTTGTACGAGGCGCCGGTCGGGCACACGGGAACACACGGCGGGTCCTCGCAATGCAGGCACGACTTGGGAAAATGCACCGTCTGCGTATCCGGAAACTCGCCCACTTCGAAAGTCTGCACGCGGTTGAAAAATGTTCCGCATGGATCGGCGTCATAGGGGTTGAAATCGGACAGCGGACCGGCCGAACCCGAGGTGTTCCACTGCTTGCAGCTCGTGACGCAGGCGTGGCAGCCCACGCATACGTTGAGGTCGATGACTAACGCGAGCTGGGTCATCGCGAGCAACCTTTTGTGACGAGCCGCGTCATTTCGCTACCTTGCGCCCGGCGAAGAATGCCAGCCAGCGCGGCAATTCCCGGCTCTGGCCCGGCGTGACGGGAAGCGCAGCGAACTGCGGCCAGGTTTGTGGGGGTTCGCCGTCTTCCGCCTTGTAGATGCGCACGCGCACGTCGTACCACCCGGCCTGTCCGGTGATGGGATCGGAATTGGAAACGCGCGCACCGCCATCGCCGCGCGGGAGTTCCTCGCTGATAAGGTGATTGAGCAGGAAGCCGCGCTGCGATTCGTCGGCGCCGGGGGCGAGATGCCACGCCCCGGATGCCTTGCCGATGGCGTTCCAGGTCCACACCGTGCCGGGCTCGACCGCCTCGGAGTGGCGGCACAGGCAACGCACCTTGCCCCACGGCGACTCGACCCACATCCATCCTCCGTCCGCGATGCCGTGCGCGCGCGCCACGCGCGAATTGACGAACAGATAGTTGTGGCTGTGAATCTGGCGCAGCCACGCGTTCTGCGAATCCCACGAGTGATACATCGCCATCGGGCGCTGCGTCACGGCATTGAGGGGAAACTTGGTGGTGTCCGAATGCTGCGATTCGAGGGGTTCGTAGTAGAAGGGCAGCGGGGAAAAGTAGGTTTCGATACGCTGTTTCAAATGCGGCGGCGGTTTACGCGAGTTGCCCTTGCCCTGCGCAGCGAGGCGGAATTTCTGAAGAACTTCGGAATAGATATGAATGTTGATCGGTTCCGCGTAGCGCGTGATGCGGTTGCGCTGCGCCCATTCGAGATAGCCCTTGTTCCAGTTGCGCATGTACTGGTACGACTTGGGAAGCGGGTGGTGGTAGACGCAGTTGTTCTGCTGGTACATTTCCCACTGGCGCGGATTGGGTTCGCCGCGCATGAATTTTTCGCCGCCCTTACCGCGCCAGCCGGCAAGAAACCCGATCCCGGATCCCGGTTCGGTTTCGTAATTGATGATGAAGTCCGGGTAATCGCGGAATTTGCGCGTGCCATCGGGACGCACGAAAGCCGGAAACTTGAGCCGGCCGGCGAGCTCGATGAGCACTTCCTGGAACGGCTTGCATTCGCCCTTGGGCGGCAGTACCGGTATGCGCACCGCATCGACCGGGCCGTCGAATTCGGAAATCGGGCGGTCGAGCATCGACATGACATCGTGGCGTTCGAGGTAAGTGGTGTCGGGTAGCACCAGATCGGCGAACGCGGTCATTTCCGACTGGAAGGCATCGCACACCACCAGGAACGGGATTTTGTATTCGCCGCTCATTGGTCCATCTGCGTGTTTGTCATTGAGCATGCGCCGCACTTCGCCGGTGTTCATGGTCGAATTCCACGCCATGTTCGACATGAAGATCATCAAGGTGTCGAGGGCATACGGATCGGCGCGCCAGGCGTTGGTGATGACGTTGTGCATCAGCCCATGCACGGCGAGCGGGTATTCCCAGGAGAAGGCCTTGTCGATGCGCACCGGTTTGCCGTCGTCGTCGACGAACAGGTCGTCGGGTTCCGCGGGCCAGCCGAGCGCCATGCCATCGAGCGGCGAGTTGGGGCGGATCGCCAGCGGCGTATTGGGGGTCTTGGCGCATGGCGGGATGGGACGCGGGAACGGCGCCTTGTGGCGAAAGCCGCCGGGGCGGTCTATCGTTCCCAGCAGGGTCATCAGAATGGCGAGCGAGCGAATCGTCTGAAAACCGTTCGAGTGCGCGGCCAGTCCGCGCATGGCGTGGAATGCGACCGGGTTGCCGGTAACGGTGTCGTGCTCCTTGCCCCAGGCGTCGGTCCACGGAATGGGCAACTCGATTTGCTGATCGCGCGCCGTAACGCCCATTTCGTGCGCCAGGCGGCGGATCTGTTCGACGCCGATGCCGGTGATTCCCGCAGCCCACTCGGGCGTGTAGTCCTTTACCTGTTCCTTGAGGAGTTCGAAGGCGGGCTTGACCGGCGTGCCATCGGACAGCTTGAAGTCGCCAAACAGAAACGGGTCCGCGCCTTCCTTATGGGTGACCACGGGGCGATCGGTGACGCGATCCCACCACAGCTTGTTCTGCGGATCGAAGCAGCCTTCTTCCTCGGGCACCTCGGTGCGCACCAGCATGCCGAATTCGCTGCTGTTCGCGTCGAGATTCACCAGTTCGCCGGCATTGGTGTAGCGCACCAGGTAGTCGCGATCATAAAGACCCAGTGCAATGATTTCGTGGATCAGCGCGAGCAGCAGCGCGCCGTCGGTGCCGGGGCGGATCGGAATCCATTCGTCCGCGACCGCCGAATAGCCGGTGCGGATGGGATTGACGGAAATAAAGCGTCCGCCATTGCGCTTGAATTTCGAAATGGCGATTTTAAGCGGATTGGAATGGTGATCCTCGGCAGTGCCGAACATGATGAACAGCTTGGCACGGTCGAGATCCGGCCCGCCAAATTCCCAGAACGATCCGCCGATGGTGTAAATCATTCCCGCCGCCATGTTGACCGAACAGAAACCGCCGTGCGCCGCGTAATTGGGCGTGCCGAACTGGCGTGCGAAAAGTCCGGTCAGGGCCTGCATCTGGTCGCGCCCGGTGAAAAGCGCGAATTTTTTGGGGTCGGTGGAACGGATTTTCGCGAGACGCTCTTCGAGTATTTTGAAGGTTTCTTCCCAGGTGATTTCCTCGAACTGCCCTTCGCCTCTTTCAGCCCCCGGCTTGCGCAATAAGGGTTTGGTCAATCTCGCCGGGGAATACTGCTTCATGATTCCGGACGAGCCCTTGGCGCAGATCACGCCTTGATTGAGAGGATGGTCTGGATTGCCTTCGATATAGCGCACTTCGCCATTGCGCAGGTGTACGCGAATGCCGCAGCGGCAGGCGCACATATAGCAAGTCGTATTGCGCACCTGGGTGACGGCATCCGGCAGGGGCGGAGCGGCGGGATTATGTATGGGCTTCGTAGGCAAGTGGGCAGGGGTTTCTATTACACGCAATGAAAAATGCAAAATATCACTCGTGGTTCAGTTTGTCCAAATGAACCAGGGCATATTAGCGCGCACTTGGTCGCATGGCGTCTATAGCCGGAAGGAGTAATCATCCCTAATCCCTATGGGTAAGAGGGGTATTGAGGCACGGAAACAGCGGGTTTTCTTGCTTCCGGCATGCATAAGAATCAAAATAGGGTCTGAAAGAATGGTAAATGGAAATATATTCTCCACAGCCCATGGATTACCATTCATAAAAATTCCGGCTAATCCGGAGGAGACACAATGAAACAGGCGCAAATCCGCTGCGCTTTCCCGCGCCGGGTGCCGATATTATCGTGAAACTTGAGCACCTATCCGATTTGGCGCCGCCTTCAAGGAATGTCTCAGGCGTGGCGGAAGACCCACCAGCAAGGCCACTGTCGCGACAGGTTCCGGAAAGAACCATGAGCCTGGCTGGCATATGTTGCGCTGCTGCGCGTCTGGCGGGTGAGAAGGGTTTTCCGGCTACCCGGAACAGGCCCATCCTGGCCGTGGAGAATCGCAGCGAGGCTTTACGGTGAATATCGAAAAAGAAATCAGCATCGTACTGGTCGACGACCATACGCTGTGCCGCAAGGGGCTGGCGGAGCTCCTGGAACGGCGCCCTGGCATCAAGGTCGTCGGCGTCACCGGGGATGCCGACGAGGCATCGCGCATACTCCACGAACAAAAACCCGACCTGCTGATCCTCGACCTGCACATGCAGCCCGTAGACGGGCTTACCTTACTGCGACGGGTTCGCGACGAGGGCTGCAAAACCCCTGTGCTGATCCTGACGATCAGCGACTCGCGCGAGGATCTGGCGAGCGCATTGCGTGAAGGCGTGCGCGGTTATGTGCTCAAGAATATGGAGCCCGACGAACTGGTCGACGCCATTCAGCGCGCTTCACGGGGGGAACTCGTGGTCGCACCTGTGTTGATGCTGAAACTTGCGAGCATGCTGCAACCGGATCGGAAGCAGCCTTCGCGCGAGGATTTGCTGGTATCGCTCACCGAGCGCGAAAGGGAAATCCTGGGTCACCTGGCGCGCGGCAAGAGCAACAAGACGATCGCGCGCGAACTCAATATCAGCCACGACACCGTCAAGCTGCATGTCAGGCACATACTCGCGAAACTCAATCTCACTTCACGGGTCGAGGCGGCGATTTTTGTCGTCGAGCACCGCATTCTGCCGGGAACTAGTTCGTACTTGCCGTGACGGCGCGCATTGCGTCCCGATAATCGTTTTCCGGCTTGAACCAGGCAAGTGTGTCGTGCAGTTTCACCACTTCGCCAATGATAATGAGACAAGGCGATTTCAGGCCGGCCTCGGCTGCCCGTTGCGGCAAATCCCGCACCGTGCCGGTCACGGTGCGCTGCTGCTGCGTCGTGCCTTGCTGCACCAGCGCGGCGGGAAGATCGGCGCGCACGCCATGCGCCACCAGTTCGCGGCAGATTTCGGATAAAGCGCCCAACCCCATATAGATCACCACGGTCTGGTTGGGGCGGGTGATCAGCTCCCAGTCGAGATTGGCCGAGCCATCCTTGAGATGCCCGGTGACGAACACGCAGGATTGCGCGTAATCGCGGTGGGTAAGCGGGATGCCCGTATAACACGATACGCCGCTTGCGGCGGTGATGCCGGGTACCACTTCGAAGGGTATGCCGTGCGCCGCAAGCGTTTCCATTTCTTCGCCGCCGCGGCCGAAAATGAACGGGTCGCCGCCCTTGAGACGCACCACGTGTTTTCCCTGCAGGGCAAGGCGCACCAGCAGATCATTGATGTCTTCCTGGCGCATGGTGTGATTGTTGCGTTCCTTGCCCGCGTAAATGCGCTCGGCGCCGGCGGAAACGAAATCGAGCACGCCCGGCGAAACCAGGTTGTCGTAAACGATCACGTCGGTTTCGCGTAACAGGCGCGCGGCGCGCAGCGTGAGCAGGTCGGGATCGCCCGGGCCCGCGCCGACGAGAAAGACTTTGCCTTTGCCCGATCCGCTTCCCTCGTGCATTTCCGCATTGCCGTAATTCGGCAGGAAATCGCGCATTGAATTCATGTCAACTCCGCTGAGTCAGTTCTGCTGGGTTAATGACAGCCGCCGCTGCCGGTATCGCCACTACCGCAGCCGCCGCTGCCGCAACCGCCAGACCCGCAACCGCCGCCGGACGCAGCCTCGCCATTGTCATTGGGATTGATGAAAATGAACTGGAATTCGCCGGGGTTGAGTTCGACGAAATCGAGCATCGCACCATTCAGCAAATCCTTGCTTTGATGCGAAATCAGTACCGTCACGCCTTCCATGACAAGCTGGACATCCTGCTCGCGTTCGGCGTCGAAACCCATGCCGTACTGGATCGAGCCGTCGCGCTCGCGCTTCGCGGCGATGCGTAACGCCATGTCCTGTGCACCATTTTGTTGCGCTGCCTGGCGGATTTGACTGGCCGCTTCTGCGGATAACTTGAACATATTTCTTGCTCCTGGATCAGTTAGTAGTTTGTTGAAATTCGTCGCGAGTGCAGCAGAATTCCATTAGTGTTCGCCTTTGGTTCTCAACAGCCCTGCCAGCCGGTTGCCCTGTTTCTGCGGCCCGCCTTTGGGAAAAAGCAGATGCAGGTAATGGTTATTGCCGCGTTCCGCTCCCCACGCCTCGGTAAAGTGTCTGATCATCAACCGCACTTGCGCCTGGACTTCGTGCTGCTCGAAATGGTCGCGCAGGAAACGGATGACTTGCCAGTGCTCGCCGGTCAGTTCGAGGCCTTCGCGTTCTGCCTGCTTTCGGACAAACTCTTCTGACCAATCCCCCAGATTCCTGAGGTAGCCCTCCGAATCCGTAGCAATATCCTTGCCATGGACTCGCAAAGTCGCATTGGGCAGTGCGGTGACAGCGGCATTCATGCGATCGCTCTTGCAGGCGAGGCAGAAGGAACCGAGGCATTCGTCCATCCGGATTGTCTGACAAAGGCCGCAAACCGCGACGCCCAGTTTGCTGCATCGAGGCTGCGCAAGTGGCTGTACGAGGCGAGTACGTTGTTGACGACAATTCCGTCGTTCTCGCCATCCACACCATGACCGCGTTTGACCTTGTATGCGTAGGTGATGTCTTGATCGAGATTTTCCAGGCTCGAATGGTGAAACTCGTGGCCGCGCAGATTACCCGAGGCTTCCCCTTCGGCTATCGGCCAGGGGCTGCGCCCGGTTTCGGCAAGCTGCACATAGCCGCGCCCGACCGGCCGGTCATGCATGACGGCGTCGCCGGGGATTGCGCCCACCATATTGCGTGTTTTTCCCTTCCAGCTCAGTGTGCGCGCGAGGTACATGAGGCCGCCGCATTCGGCATACACGGGAAGTCCGGCTTCAATGGCAGTGCGGATCTGGGTGCGCAGGCCGAGGTTTGCTTCCAGCTCATCCATGAACAGCTCCGGGAAACCGCCGCCGATGAACAAGCCATCGACATCGGGCAGACACTGATCGCGCAATGTATCGAAGGGTACGATTTCCGCGCCCGCGGCGCGCAGTTCGTCGAGGTCATCCGGGTAGTAAAAGCCGAAAGCCCTGTCGCGCGCGAGACCGATGCGGATTTTGCGCGCGGCAACCGGACGGATGCGCGCAACGCGAGCAGGCGCGCTAACAAGCGCAGCCGCGCTGCCCGCGATGGCGATCAGCCGATCGAGATCGACTTGTGCACCGACCCGCTCACCGATTTGCGCGATACGCCGCGCGGCATCATCGAGTTCGGCACTCGGGATCAGCCCGAGATGCCGCTCCTGCAAGGCAAGCCTGTCATCGCGCTGGATCGCGCCCACCACCGGAACGTCGGTATAGTGCTCGATCATCTGGCGCAGCTTGGTTTCATGCCGCGATCCACCCAGATTATTGAGAATCACCCCAGCGATGCGGATGTTGCGATCGAAAGCCTGATAGCCGAGGATCAGGGGGGCGATACCGCGCGTCATGCCGCGCGCATCGATCACCAGAAGCACCGGCAAGCCCAGCAGTTGCGCCAATGCGGCATTGCTGTTGCTGCCATCGAGCGCGAGCCCGTCGTATAGACCCTTGTTGCCTTCGACCAGGCTCAGATCCGCGCCGGCGGCATGGCGCGTGAACAACGCCGTCATTTCCGCGGTGCCCATGAGGTAGGGGTCAAGGTTGCGGCATTCGCGCCCACTTGCGGCGGAAAGCCACATCGGGTCGATATAGTCCGGGCCTTTTTTGAACGGCTGCACGGCAAGACCGCGCTGCGTCAGCGCGGCGCACAGACCCATGCTGACGGTGGTCTTGCCCGAGGACTTGTGCGCCGCGGAGATTAGCAGTCGGGGCATGGTCAGCCCTGGACCGGGGCGGTCGATTCCAGCGCGGCGACCGCACTGTTGTCCAGATTCTCGGGTATGAAGCGCAGGAATTTGACGCCGATGGCTACGATCAGCCCCGCAACGGCGATTCCGCCGAGACCGAGCATCACTTCCGGCAAACTGGGTGCGTAATTGTGTACCGCGCCGTCGTGAAAGCTGCTCGATTCCTGCATTCCCGGAAACAGCACCAGTGGATAGGCCTGGCTGCCGATGATCGTGACATACATTTGCGCGATGCCGCCCAGAATCACCAGCAGGGAAGACAAGGCAATCCAGAACCGCGAGACGCCGAGGCGCGGGTGAAAAAGAATGACCAGCGGCACAATGCCGCCGAGCAGGATTTGCCCCACCCAGAACAGCGTGGTGTAGATGCCGCCATCGAGCAGAATGAAATTCTCTATGCCGTGACGTTTGGCGAGGTAAAGATTGGTGAGGTGATAGACAGCGACGAAATACAGCACCGCCGCGATAAACACCGCGAGCAGGCTCTTCAGGCGCAGCACTACCGCGTCACCGAGCTCCCTGCCGCTCCAGCGGAAGGCCGCGCTCACTACCAGGATGTAAATCGCCAGACCATAGGAAAAAGACATGATGATGAACATCGGCGCGAGCAAGGCCGTGTCGTAGGCCTGGCGCGATACCAGGAAACCGAAGATCGAACCGGTACCGGTGGTGAGCATGAGGCGCCATACAAACGCCACGAATCCCGCGGGTTTGGTAAAGACATTCATGCGCCGCTCGAGCATGGTCCACAGATAGACTGCGACAATGGCGAAGAAACCGGTGTAAAGGAAAATATTCCAGGCGAAAATCGACTTGAAGTTGTACTCCGTCATGGCGACGATGAGGCGCTCCGGGCGGCCCAGGTCGAGCAGCAGCACGGCGAGCCCGCCGGCGAGCAGAGCGATCGCCAACAGGCCGGAAAGCGGTGCGAGCGGCTTGTAGGCGGCTTTGCCGAAGACCGAGGCAATCGACGCGACATTGAGCGCGCCGGAAGCGGCAACGATCAGGAACACCGCGAACACATGGGGTGTTCCCCAGACAATGTGATTGGTCATTCCGGTGACGATATGACCGTGCTCTTCCATGTAGTGCGCGGAGGCAAGCGCGAACAGCACGAACAGACCGAGCACGCCGAGCAGGGCGTAAAAGCCGGGGCCGCTTCCTGCGATTTCTCGATAGGCGATTTTCATCGTCAAATCCCCTGATAACGTACGCCGGTGTTGAGGGCCAGATCCTCGCGCACCTGCCTGCTCGCGTAGGTGGCGATGCGTTTGGCGATTTCGCTGTCGGGATTGTTGAGATCGCCGAACAGGATCGCCTTGTGACCGGCGGCAGTGCAAGCCTCGGCGCATGCCGGTTCGAGATCGCGATCCACTCGCTGCACGCAGAACGTGCACGATTCCACGCATCCTTTGCCGCGCGGCACTTCGGGATTCTGGCCGGTCACGGGCTCGTGGACGAAAAAGCGCACGCCATAGGGGCATGCCATGATGCAGTAGCGGCAGCCGATACAAGTATGCCGGTCGACCAGCACGATACCGTCGGCGCGCTTGAAGGATGCACCGGTCGGGCAGACATCGACGCAGGGCGGGTTTTCGCAGTGCTGGCACATCATGGGCAGCGAATGCGCTTTTCCGGTGCGCGTGTTCTTGAGTTCGAGTTTGCGAATCCACTGCGAGTCGGTCGCCAGCGTGCCGCCGGAAAGGCGATTCTCCGTGTTGCACGCGGTCACACAGTCGCTGCAACCGCTGCTGCACTGGTTGGTGTCGATGAGCATGCCCCAGCGTACACGCCCGGATGTGGCCTGCCCTGGGGGTTTGCCATGCGCCAGGTCATACAAGGTCACGCCGGGTGCAATTGCAATGCCGGCGAGCGCGGCGGCCGACATGCCCAGGAAATTGCGGCGGCTCAACTGCGTGCCGCCGGAAGGTTTTTCGCTCATGGCTTGCTCACCGGTTTAACGTCGAGGGTGGAGGAGGCCGAAGCGAGCGGCTGACCGTGGGGCGATGCCGCTGGCGGGGCTGTCCCCGGTTTGCTGGTGTGGCAATCGAAACAGTCGAGCGTCACGCCCGCGTACGCGTGACATCCCTGGCAGAAGTTTTCGTTGCTGCCGATCACGCTGTTGTTCCTGCTGCTGGCATGGCACTCGATGCAGCCCTTGAGGCTATGCTGCTTGGTACGCACTCCCTGATGGACGGTGTCGTCGCGCTGATGCATAAGCAGCTTCATGTGGTTCCTGCGCATGAACTGCGTATCCTCGACACATTTGTCGCCCTTGCCGGCTTCGAGCACCGGTTTGGCTACGCGGCCCGATGGCGCGGCATCGCCGGGCGCAGCCTCGGACACCCCCGCTATCGTGAGGGTAAAGAGGAGCGCCGTCAGCAAGCGCAGCATGGTCGTGAACCCGCTTTTCATCGCTTACTCGCCAAGACCCATCTGGATGTAACCGGTGGGACACACCTCATGGCAGATGTGGCAGCCGATGCAGCGTGTGTAGTCGGTATCGACATAACGTCCCGTGGTCGACTTCGCCTTGGGCACCTTGAATACCGCCACCTGCGGGCAGTACACGATGCAGTTGTCGCATTCGAAGCACAAGCCGCAGCTCATGCAGCGTTTGGCTTCCGCAATGGCTTCTTTTTCGGCCAGGGAGTCTAGGCGCTCCTCAAAATTACCGAGCGCCTGTTCGGCGTTGAGCGTGGTCACTTTGCGCTTGTTGCGCAGAGTGAGATTGAAGTGCCCAAGGAACAAATCATCGTGCGGAATCACGTAGCGGTCGGAACGGTTCTCGAAGTTGTGGATCGCGACATTGCTGCTGTCGGTGCCGAGTATCGGCTCGTGCGTTTCGGTAAAGGTGAAACCCTTCTCCAGCATCTTGCGCTGCAAATCGAAATAATGGACATCGATCTTGGGGCGTTTCTCGAGCGCTTCTCCACTGAGGTGGCGCTCGATGCCGTCGGCAGCGATGGCGCCGTGGCCGATCGCGGTGGTGAGCAGGTGCGGGCGCACGATATCGCCGCCCACGAAAATTCCCGGCTTGCCTTGAACCTGATAGTTTTTGTCCGCGGCAATGGCGCCTTTGCCATTGTTGAATTCCTCGAAACCCGTGAAGTCGACCGCCTGCCCGATGGCCGATACGATGAGGTCTGCGGGAATGTCTTCTTCCGTGCCTTCGATGTTCTTGATTTCGAGACGCGTGCCGATCAACTTGGCCTCGCATTTGATGACGCGCAAAGCGGTGGCGCGGCCATCCGCGCTCCTGACCACGCCCACCGGCGCGAGTCCGCCTCGAATGGCGATGCCTTCCGCCTGTGCCTGCTCGACTTCGTGCTTGTTGGCCTGCATTTTATCGACCACGAAAATCGACGTGAGGGTAACCTCGGCGCCCTGTCTTGCCGAAACCTGCGCGACGTCGTGCGCCACGTGGCCGGCGATAGCGTACTCGGGGCGGTCCTTGTCGTGCGCCTGGCCGATGTGACCAAGACGGCGTGCCACTGTCGCAACGTCGATCGACGTATCGCCGCCGCCCACCACCACCACGCGCTTGCCGACGTGGCGCATGCGCCCGTCGTTGAAGGCGCGCAGGAAGGAAGTTGCCGTGACGACATTGGGTGCATCGGGATCGGGAATGGGCAACGCGCGTCCGGACTGTGCGCCCATGCCGAGGAAAACGGCGTCGAAATCGGCGCGGATCTTGTCCATGGTGACATCGGTGCCGATACGGCAATTGACGCGTGTTTCGATACCGAGATCGAGAATGCGCTGTATTTCAGCATCGAGCACATCGCGCGGCGTGCGGAAACCGGGGATGCCGTAACGCATCATGCCGCCGAGTTCGGCGTGGTCGTCGAAAACCGTGACCGAGTGACCATTCTTGGCGAGTTGGTAGGCGCACGAGAGTCCGGCAGGGCCGCCGCCGATAATGGCAACCTTCTTGCCGGTGCTTTTGTCGGTCTTGCTGAACGCGAGCTTGTTGGCGATGGCGTACTCGCCCAGGTAATGTTCAACCGAATTGATGCCGACGAAATCCTCGACTTCATTGCGGTTGCACCCCGATTCGCAGGGTGCGGGACAGACGCGGCCCATCACCGACGGGAAGGGGTTGGCTTCGGTGAGGCGGCGGAAGGCGTATTCCTGCCAGGGCATGCCTGCGGGCGGCTTTTCCATGCCGCGCACGATGTTGAGATAGCCGCGGATATCCTCGCCGGCAGGGCAGCTTCCCTGGCAGGGCGGCGTGCTCTGGATGTAGGTCGGGCACTTGTGCGAATGGTCGGCGCTGAAAATCTGTTCCTGCCAGGCGGGATGTTCGTGATCGCCGTCCTTGTACCGCCTGAACGTCAGCGGTTGCGCCTTGACTGGGTCGGTTGTACCTGACATTGCCATTCTCCTCTGATTGATCGTGTCGCCGGCATGGCCGGCTGCGTTAGCTATCTATCTTTTGTTTCCAAGCCGGATGGCGCTGCTCACCAACTGGTGCACGCCGCCGACCATGCTCATGTCGAAACCGTAATAGGGCAGGACCTTGGTGAACTGCGCCTTGCAGATGGCGCAGATGGTCGCCATGAAATTCACGCCGCGATCGTCGACCAGGTTCTTGAGCGCTTCCATGCGCGGCAGCGCGCCCTTGACGCGCAGTTCCATGAGGTCGTCGGTCAGCAGGCCGCCGCCGCCGCCGCAGCAGAATGTACTTTCGTGAATCGTTTCCGGCGCCATGTCGTAAAAATGGTTGGCCACCGATTTGATGATTTCGCGCGGGATGACGAACTGACCGCCGGGCATGCTGCCCATGCGCGATGCGCGCGCGACGTTGCACGAATCGTGGAAGGTGACGATGCGGTGGTCGTTCGCTTCCTTGTCGAAGGAGAGCGCACCTTGCCGAATGAGGTCGTAGGTGAATTCGCAGATATGCTGCGGCACCGGGTAACGGCTGTCGAGAAAATCGAACGGTCCGATGAGCGTGTTCCAGAAGCTGTAGGCGACGCGCCACGCGTGGCCGCATTCACCGACGACGATGCGCTTCACGCCCAGGTCGATCGCTGCTTCGCGCACGCGCATGGAGATGGTGCGCATTTGCTCGTAATTGCCGATGAACAGCCCGAAGTTGCCTGCTTCGGAGGCGTGCGTGCTTAAAGTCCAACTGATTCCCGCTTCATGAAACACTTTTGCATAACCGATCAGGCTGTCGACGTGCGGTTCGGAAAAGAAATCCGCCGACGGCGTGACCAGCAGCACGTCCGCACCCTTGGCGTTGAGGGGAAACTTGACGTCGATGCCGGTCTCGTCCTTGACGTCCTCTTCGAGTCCGAGCAGGGTGTTTTCCAGCGCCGGTCCGGGGATGCCGAGGTTGTTGCCGATACGGTGTACCTTGCCGATGATTTCGTTCGAATACTTCTGCCCCATGCCAATGGAATCCATGATTTCCTTGGCGGCCATGGTGACTTCGGCGGTATCGATTCCGTACGGACAGAATACCGAGCAGCGGCGGCATTCGGAACACTGATTGAAATAGCTGTACCAGTCCTGCAGGACCGGCTCGGTAAAGTCTTCGGCGCCGACCAGTTTGGGAAAATATTTCCCGGCAAAAGTGAAGTAGCGGCGGTATACCTTGCGCATCAGGTCCTGGCGCGCCACCGGCATGTTTTTCGGATCGCCGGTGCCGAGGAAGTAATGGCATTTGTCGGAGCATGCGCCGCAATGCACGCAGGTATCCATGTACACCTTGAGGGAGCGATACTTGCCGAGAAGCTCGCCCATTTTAGCGACGGCTTTTTCCTGCCAGTTGTCGACCAGCTTCCCAGGGAAACCCAGCGCCTCCTGGATCGGCGCCGCGGCGACGTAAGGCTTGCTGTTCGACATCGCACCCAGTTGCAGAATGGGTATGACGGGGTATTCCTTGAGCTTGGGCGCTTCGATCTGGGCGGTGGCCACGGGGCGGTCCTATTTCTTTTCGAGAGCAACAGCCCAAGCCGCGACATGACGTGCTTCGCGGGCGTTGTCGGCCTGGTTGCGTGTCGGGCTGAAGAACAATCCCGGCGCGTGCAGGAGTTTGCTCACCGGAAAGATCATCATCAGCAATGCGACCAGAGAAAGGTGCACGAGCAGCACCGGGTCGGCAGGCAGGGGCTGCCAGTCGAAAACCATGAGGCCGAGCATGAACGCCTTCACTGCGACAATATCGGTGTGCGCCACATATTTCATGGCCAGGCCGCTTGCTCCGATGGCGATCAGCAACAGCAATATGAGGTGATCCGATGGGGTCGAGATGTACTTGATGCGCGGCACGAACAACCGCCTCGCCCACAACCCGCCAAGACCCGCGAGCAAACCGAATCCGGCGTACATGCCGAACGGCTGGATCAGCACCACCACGCTCCAGATCGGTTCGGTGAAGTAACGCAGATGGCGCAGCAGCACCAACAGCAGCGCAGCATGAAACAGCCAGCCGAAAATCCAGGTCCACTTGTTGGACTTGTAGAGGCTTTCGAACAGAACAACTTCGCGCGCCATGCGCAGCGAAACGCCGGCTGGCGTAAGCGGCGCCGGCGTGGTAGGAATTTTCAGCGGCGCGGGCGTTTTCGCATAGCCATAAATCTTATAGGCGAGTCCGCCGATAAGCAGCAGCGCAGCGAAGTAAAACAGCGCGGCAAATGAAATCGTCAGCAGTGTCATATGCGACCTTGATGCGGCGCTTCATGGATAACCCCCATGAAGGCGCCACTCCTAAAGGTTCAGACAGGCCAGCCGGCGGGTTACACGCAACCGGTGGGCTTGGGCAAACCGGCGATCTTGCACGCCTGCTTGGCGGGGCCGTAGGGGAACAGCTCGTAAAGATACTTGCTGTTACCCTTGTCCGGCCCGAGCTTTTTGCCGATTTCCTTGGTGAGCACGCGAACCGCCGGTGCGATCTGGTAGTTGTTGTAGTACTCGCGCAGGAAGTTCACTACTTCCCAGTGACTTTCGGTCATATTGACGTTTTCGGTGCCGGCGATATATTTCGCGGCTTCCTCGTCCCATTCGGCCAGATTGATCAGATAACCTTCTTCATCAGTCTCATAGACCTTGCCGTTTATTTCGAATGCCATGGTTTCCTCCTGCTATTGAATAAAAAATTTTCAGCGGCTGAGAATGCTTACAGCCAGGACTGAACGACGTTATGCTGCGCTACCAGATCCACGAATCCGCCGTAATCGACCAGGGTGACGCCTTCCAGGACACGCTCCTTCATTCCGCGCGCTTCAAGGTCGGGCGACAAGGCGTAAATCTTGAATTTCTGCAAGGCTTCGCGAACCCTGGGCTCGGTGGCGCCGCCCTTGAGCGCCGCATAGACGCCGTCCTCGATGAGAAGCAGCGCATTGCCGGATTGGGCCACGCGCAGACAACTGTCCAGGGTGGATTTTTCGAAAGGGGATTTGTTGACGATATGCAGCATGCGTGCCTGTCCTCAGAAACCGATTACCACGTCTTGTTGAGCCATCAACTCACCTATTTGCGCGGCGCTCATGACTTCAACGGGCACAATCAGGTCGTCTTCGCTTAAACCGCGCGCGTCGAGCGATTCTTTTTCCACATACAACTTCTCGACATCGTAGCCGTCGAGCGCGCGATAGGCGGGCGAGAAATTTTTATTCTCGATCGCCTTGGTCTGTTGCCCCTTCATCAACTCGTACACGCCGTCATCGAGAAATGCCATGCTGACATCCTGCTCGAATGCCGCTGCGATAAGCACGACTTCAAGTCCCTCGAGCGCATAAATCGTCCCGTAAGGCGCCTTGCGGTTGACGAACATGAACTTCTTGATCTTGCCTGAAGTTTCCTGGGGAATATCGTTGTCTGTGCCGGCCATCATTTCACCTGTTCAGTCGCCGAAAACCACAACGCGGTCGGCCTTGATTCCCGAGTCGATCAATTGACCCAGCCCGGAGATGCGAAAGCCGGGCGCGATGTTGTCCGCGTCCTTGCCCTGGCGATCGGCTTCTTTCTTGTCGAGAATGCCGCGGCGCTGTGCGGCGGCGATGCATACGACGAGATCGAGTTTGTATTTTTCGCCCAGTTCGCTCCAGCGCTTGACGATATTGCGGTCGTCTTGCGGCGGCACCGTGAGGCGTGTGCCGTTGTTGACGCCGTCGTGGTAGAAAAACACGCGCTGGATTTCATGCCCCTTTTCCAGGGCCGCCTTGACGAATAGATACGCCGTGTCGCTGGCCTGGTGGGTGTAGGGGCCTTCATTGATCAATATTCCTAACTTCATGAGGAGCGCCGTATTTTCCTAGAAACGGATGTGGGTCGAAGCGTTCAGGCTGGAACGCGAACCGCGCCAGTCGTCGATGAGGTACTTGGTGAACGGCAGATCGGTCTTCTCGAAAAAACGCGGCCAGCCGATACGGTCGATCCAGTCGGCGACACGTTCCCAGGGGCGCGCATCTTCCTTGTAGGTATAGAGGATCTTCTTCACCACGGCGGAGACTTCGGGCCAGCGCGGCGGGTTGTTGGGCAGTCCCGAGGCGACCATTTTCATGAACGTCGGTTTGCCGCGCGCGTTGGAATTCTTGCCGCCTACCCATATGGCGAGCTTGGAGTGTTCCGGATCGTTGATCTGCATCGGCGGGCAGGGCGGGTAGCATGCGCCGCAGCAGATACATTTCTTTTCATCGACTTCGAGCGAGGGTCTGCCGTTGACCAGCGCCGGGCGGATTGCCGCGACCGGACAGCGCGCCACGACGGCGGGGCGCTCGCACACGTTGGCCACCAGGTCGTGATTGATCTTGGGCGGCTTGGTGTGCTGCACGATGATGGCGATATCGGCCTGGCCGCCGCAATTGATTTCGCAGCACGAGGTCGAAAGATGCACGCGGTTGGGCATTTCTTCCTTGATGAACTCTTCGTACAGTTCGTCCATCAGCGCCTTGACGGCGCCCGAAGCATCGGTTCCGGGAATGTCGCAGTGCAGCCATCCCTGGGTGTGGGCAATCGCCGATACCGAGTTGCCGGTGCCGCCGACGGGGAAGCCGGCGCCGGTCAGGGCTGCGATGAGGGGAGCGACTTTTTTCTGGTCGGCCACCATGAACTCGATGTTGCTGCGGATGGTGAAGCGCACATGGCCGTCGGCATATTTGTCGGCGATGTCGCACAGTGTACGGATGGTGAACAGATCCATCTGCCGCTGCGTACCCGCACGCACTGTCCAGATTTCGTCGCCGCTGAATGCGACATGGTGCAGCACGCCAGGACGCGGCCTGTCGTGATACTTCCAGTTGCCGTAATTCTTCAGCATCAGCGGATGAAGGTACTGCTTTTGATCCGGTACGCCGCTCTCTATTGGAGCGCGCATCTCGCCCATTGCACCCATTGCTTTTTCTCCAGACTGAATTAGATAAATTTACCCGGTCGCGATGGCGCTCAGGCGGCTGCTTTCCTGGCATTGATTTTGGCGACTTCCTCGTCCCATCCATCCATACGGACGTAGGGGTTGGTACGCGGCGTGGAGACCATGTTGGGATCCACTTCGAGACCGATGCCCTCCAGGAAGTTGACCAGGCCGATGCGCTCGATCATTTCGCCGGTGCGCTCGTGCTCGAGCGCGTTCTCGGCGAAGAAGTCGATGACCTTCTGGCCAAGTTCAACCAGCTTTTCGTAATCCTCGTCGCTGTTCATTTTCATGAATGGTACGACCATGGTGCCCATCAGGTCGCCGATCTTGAGTGTGCGCTTGCCGCCGATCAGCACCGTGACGCCGGTGTCCTTGCCGCGCCCCAGGGCGCCGGTCATTACGTTGATGCAGTGCATGCAGCGCACGCAGTTGCTGTTGTCGATTTCCAGGGACTGGGTGTCGTTGACTGCCACGCTGGAGATTTTCCCGCCCTTGGCGACATCCTTGGTGTTCTTGAGGGTGATGGCCTTGGTCGGGCAGCGGCTGACGACATCGTTCACCAGCTCGTTGATGCCGTGCTTGACGAACCACTTCTTGGCCAGTACTTCATCGGTGCGGATGTTGTCGCGCCAGGTACCGATTACCGCCATGTCGGCGCGCTGGATCGAATTCATGCAATCGTTGGGGCAGCCGGAGAACTTGAACTTGAATTTGTACGGCAGGGCGGGGCGATGGATATCGTCGGTGAAGGTGTTGAGCACCTGACGGTGCGCACGGCCTTCGTCGTAGCACGATTGCTCGCAGCGCGCCGCGCCGACACACGACATCGAAGTGCGCACCGCGGGACCCGCACCACCCAGATCGAAGCCCAGTTCGTTGATGGCGTCGAAGGCATCCTGCACCTTGGCGGAGGAGACACCCTGGAACATGATGTCGCCGCTTTGCCCGTGGAAGGCGATCAGGCCGGAGCCGTGTTCTTCCCATGCGCTGCACAGCTTGCGCAGGATATCGGTGGTGTAATGCATTCCCGGCGGGGGTTGTATGCGCAGGGTATGGAATTCGGACGATTCCGGGAACATGCTGGCAACTTCCGAGAAGCGTGGAATAACGCCGCCGCCGTAGCCGAATACGCCGACCGTGCCACCCTTCCAGTAACCCTTGCGGGTTTTGTATGAATGCTCGAGCTGACCCATGAGGTCAACCATATAATCCCGGTCCTTCGCCAGACGTTTCAGGCCGGTAACGAAACTGGGCCAGGGGCCGCTTTCCAGTTGGTCGAGCATCGGCGTTTCATACATCTTTTTTGCCATGATTTCCTCCTGCGTTCGTGGCCAGTGGCTTAACGGGCCGGTTTTTGGTTGCGGGGCATAAGTTGCAAATTATAAACCCAGGCATGCATCTGAAAAGAATAAATTAAACTCACTCCCTGGGTCTCCAAAGGGTATTGAATACTACGGCTGGAGACTTTCGCGAAGCTATCACCCTGTTGGTTGTAACTCGATAGCCTGATAGGGGATAGGCATACTACCCGAAAGGGTTATATGGCTGCCACCCGTTCCGGCTATAGACGCTGGGGTGGTGAATTGCGCTCAATAGCGACTTACAATACACATTCTTCGCCGCTCGCGGTTCGCGGGTTGGCAATCTTGTTTTATGTGCAGCGATCTCTTCAACCGGCAGGGGTACGCATGGATCAAATCATTCCCCTGGACAAGTTCAGGGTTCCACTTGGAGGACAGGAAATTGAGTTGCAACAGCTCGATTTCGAAGCGGGCGGCATGAGTCTGATGAGGATTCGTATCCGCGAAAAAAGCCGCTTTACGGTGTTCGACATCGATGCCGGCACGGCCAGAAGCTGGGGTGTGGCGATGCAGCGCTGGGCCGATGCCCAGAATGTCTCCACAGAATAACAATGAACACCCCGGCGGAACTTGCTACTGTGGTGGATGTGGCTTTCGCGGTCGATGGTAAGCACCTGGAACAGGATTACCGTTATGACCTCATGCAGGCGGTGACCGGCTGCCTGCCATGGCTGGAGTCCGAGCCGGGCGCGGGTATTCACCCGATCCGTTCCGCGCGCGATGAGGCCGGAAAATTGCTGTTGTCGAGGCGGGCGCGGCTGGTGTTGCGATTGCCCGAGAGTCGCATCGGGGATGTCGTTGCCTTGACGGGGTGCCTGATCCATGTCGGTGGCAATCCCCTGCGCCTGGGCGAGGCCTCGATTCGCGTGTTGCAGCCGATCGCAACGTTGTATGCTCATATGGTCGCGGCGCGCAGCGGCGATGAGCAGACTTTTATTGACGATATCGCGGCAAGACTTGCGGAACTGAAAATTCACTGCAAGATTGTGTGCGGCAAACGTCAGGTATTGATGGCTGGACCGCTCCAGGTGACCGGTTTCAGCCTGATGCTGCACGACCTGGAACCTGAGCATTCGATGATGTTGCAGCATCTTGGCCTGGGCGCCGAGCGCCGCCTGGGATGCGGCATACTGGTCGGGCACAAATCCGCCGCCGCGGTCGGGGCATGAAAAATCGATTGGTGTGCGATACGCGTTATTTACGAGAAAGGAGCCATCCATGGCGTACGTAGTAGACGGAGTCGAGCTGGAAACCGATGCCCAGGGCTATTTGCTGGAGCCCAATTACAGTGATGAAATAGTCGAAATCATCGCTGCCGCCGAAGGCATTCAACTCACCGGCGCTCACTGGGAAGTGGTGAAGTATCTGCGTGAGGAATATCAGACCAATGGCCATACCCCGAATTTTCGCAACATGCTCAAGGGTCTGGAGGAGACCATGCCAGGCATCGACAGCAAGTCTCTCTACAACCTGTTTCCGATCGGTCCGGCCAAACAGGGCGCCAAGGTCGCGGGCTTGCCGCAACCCCTGGGTAAGGGCGGATATTGAATTCGTGAAGAATTCCCGCTCACATTCGAATTAACGCCTGCACGCGACCTGAACATGCGCATCAAGAGTCAGTGGTTCAAGGGTGATCGCCCGAAAAGCGCGAAGGAGAATGCGAGTGCGATGGCGTTCATTATCTGGCGCGTCGCGCAGAATGCCCTCAAGCGCATGCGCGCCGAGCAGTACGATATCGACCCCGGTGCGCAGTATTTTGCATTCATGGCTGAATTCGCGGTGTTTCTGGCCCAGATTGCCGACCGTATTGCTCACCAAACCCTTGAAGGGGAATTGCGCGCCGGCTTCACGACGGCGGTGGTGCTGCGCCTGGGGGAAATATTTGAAGAGAACGAGCGCGATCTTCTCGGTGAGATTGCCGGACCGAGTTACAAGAATCAATTCATCACGCTTTTCAACGATCGTTCGACGGACTATGCGGAATTCGGCTTTGGCGACGAGGGTCCGGATTTCGCGTTCATGCGTTACCTGGGCAACTGTGTGATGCACATCATGCCCAAGAAGGATCAATCGTGGGTGATCGACCAGATCATGGCCATTGAAGCACCCGAAGCCGTAGCGACCATACGCAAGGGTATGACTGGTATTTTTCAGCCCGGCCCGAGCCGGCCAACGCGGCGCTCCGGCGCTAGCGTCGAGTAAGCGCCATGCACGCCATCGCCCAGCAAACCCCATTTCCGATCGCCGCTGGTAACCCCTTCAATCTTGACGACGATGCCGCCTACCGGCGCTGGCGCGAGAGCAAGCTTCGGGACTATCCGGACAGGGTCGAGGAATTGATGGTCGAGGTGGGCGACCCGCGTTCGCTTACCGCCGCGGAACGCGAAGCGATCATGCGCCGCTGCGAGAAGACCAACATGGCGATCTATGCGAGCCCGGTGCGCAATGCCGACAAACAGATCCCGCGCCTGCTCGGCAGGCAGTTTGGGCTTGAGCGCATCGACGGCAACTGGCTTGCCGATGACGACGGAATCACGCAGGTCACGGTAGCCGCGTCCGGGCAGCGCGGCGATTTCATCCCCTATACCAATCGCCCCATCAAATGGCATACCGACGGCTACTACAATGCGCCTGGATGCGCCATTCGCGCCATGCTCCTGCACTGTGTCACGGAAGCCGAGTCGGGCGGGGAAAACGGTCTTCTCGATCACGAGATCGCGTATCTCATGATGCGTGACGCCGATCCGGGTATGGTCATGGCGCTGATGGCCGAGGATGCCATGACCATCCCGGCGCGCGTTGCCGAGGACGGTGTGGCGCGTCCTGCGCAAAGCGGCCCGGTGTTTAAAGTCGATCCTGCGGACGGCGCGCTGCACATGCGCTATACGGCGCGCACGCGCAGCATCGAATGGAAACAGGATGCGGCGACGTCGGCTGCGGTTGCATTTCTGGAAAAGCTTTTCAGTTCCGCGTCGCGCTATATCTTTCATGCCCGGCTAACGTCTGGCGGGGGATTGATCAGCAACAATGTGTTGCATGATCGTAGCGGATTCGACGACGGCAGCCACGGCAAGCGTCTTCTGTATCGCGCCCGCTATTACGACCGGCTCAAGCGCCTTTGATCCCGTGAAAAATCACTGCCTATTTACCAGCCTAAAGAACCGCCTCGCTGCAAAGTGTTGCGGCGGTGCGGAGCCGCTATGACCCAGATGCTGAGTATCTGGCGCGCGGCGCAGGTGGTCGGGGTATCGCGCGGCGTGATGCAGAAAAAAATCCGCGAAGGCGAGTTGCATTCCAGCGAAGGCATGGTGTCCACCGATGAGCTGTTGCGCGTGTTCTCGCATGTGGTGATCAAGGAGCCAGGCGACCTGGAACGCGTCACCAAAATCAAGGAGGAGTCGTTTGGCCGCCGCGTGCGCGAGCGCATGCTTCCGAGCCAGGAAGTGCTGGCGCAGCGGCTTTTTTCGCAGAGCCAGGAACTGGCCGACCTGCGCCGGCATTTACAGAGTTACCATGACCTCGTCATGGCGTCGCTAGATCGTGTTCGGGAGCTGTCGGCAAGCGCAGGCAATGGCGTGCTGCAAGACCTCGGACGCTTCCTCGAAAAAGGGCTTTCCGATGTGCTTGCCACCGAATCGGCAGATGTGTTGACTATCATGGACGATATGCTCAAGGTCATGTCCGCGCACGTGACGGTGCGGCCGAGCGGACGCGAGTTTTCCGTCGAAGGTCACGACACGCTGTTGCAGGCGGGCCTGAGCGCTGGGCTGCACCTCAACTATGGTTGCGGAAACGGCACCTGCGGGTTGTGCAAGGCGCGCGTCATCGCCGGCGACGTGGCGCGCGTCATGCCGCACGATTACCAGCTTTCCGAGGCGGAGAAGCTCCAGGGTTACACGCTGCTGTGCGCGCACACGGCGGCATCGAGCGACCTGGTGATCGAGACCCTGGAGGCGCTCGGTCCGCAGGATATTCCCGACCAGCAGATCGTGACGCGCGTGCGCGCCTTGCGCCCGCTCGGCGCCGATACCCTGTTGCTGCATTTGCAGACGCCGCGCACCAACCGGTTGCGCTTTCTGGCAGGGCAGGGCGTCACGCTGGGCATGACGCTACACGGCGAAGATGTCCACGGCGCGTATCCGATCGCAAGTTGTCCGTGCGATGACCGCAACCTGCATTTCTATATTGCACGCGACAATGACGACGCCTTTGCGTGCCAGTTATTCGGCGACACCCTGAAAGTTGGGGATGCGGTTACGGTATGGGGACCGCAGGGTGATTTTGTCCTCGCCGAGAACCAGCGTCCCCTGGTATTCCTTGCCTGCGACACCGGCTTCGCACCGGCCAGAGGCATGCTTGAGCATGCCATGGCCGCGGATTCGGCCGAATCGCTGTCGTTGTACTGGCTCGCCACGCGTCCCGACGGACATTTCCTCGAAAACCAGTGCCGCGCCTGGACGGATGCCCTGGACAATTTCGATTATTCGCTGCATGCCGAAACTGACGTTGTAGCCGGAACGCATGCTCTGGTGGGAGCCATGAAGGCGGACGTGTTCATGATGCGTTGCGATTTCTACATTGCCGGTCCGGAGTTGTTCATCGAGACGGCAAAACGCGACCTGTTGGCCGCAGGGGTTCCCGAGCAGCAGATTTTTTCGACAGTAGTGTGACCGTGGCGCAAACGTATCGAGGCAGCGCATGGATGCCATGAAGAAAAGTTCACCGGCGCCGGAATACGATCAGGCGCTCGGCGCGTGCAGCGGCGCCGAGTCGTTTGCCCTGATGGTGCTCGGCAACAGCATGGAACCCGAGTTCATCGAGGGCGAGATCATCGTTATCGAGCCGGAAGGCGCGTGCCAGGATGGTTCCTTTGTGCTCGCATTTCACGATGACGAATGGATTTTCCGCCAGTTGGTGAAGGCGGAGAACGGCCAGTGGCTGCTGAGTGCACTCAACCCCGCGTTTCCTGCCCGCACTATTGCCGATCAGGCGTGTATCAAGGGTGTGATTATTCAAAAGGCCAAGCCGGGTAGAAGGCGGGCAAGCAAATTTTATGTCTGAAAGGAAAGAAAATGGAAAACCGTTATGGCTTTGGCAAGACCGTGGCCATGCCGTTCGATGCAGCGCTTGAGAAAACCACCCAGGAATTGCAAAAGGAAGGTTTTGGCATACTCACTGAAATCGACGTCGCGACAACGCTAAAGAAGAAGCTCGATCAGGATATCCCGCCCTATCGCATTCTGGGCGCGTGCAATCCGCCCTTTGCGCATCGTGCACTGACGGCCGAGCCCACCGTGGGGCTGCTCCTGCCATGCAATGTCGTGGTGCGTCAGGATGAGACCGGCGCCGTGCATGTCGAATGCATGGATCCGAAAATCATGAGCGAATTGTCGAACAACGCGGATTTGCAGCAGGTCGCGACTGAAGTACGCGCCAGACTCAAGCGCGTGATCGCGGCGCTGTGATGACTGTGCCATCGCCACTTTGCCGGAACGGATAATGCCCTATTTTGTGTATCGCGTATTTCCCTTTGCACGGCTGGAAAAGGTCGCCGAGCATGCGGCATTCAGCGCCGCTTCGACACAGGCCAAGCAGCAGCGCATATCGCCCGATCTTCCGCAAGGCTGCAAAGTAAAGGTCATATTCGCCGACAACGAGCTGCATGCCGAGGACCTGCTGTCGCAAGTCCGGCAGGGAGAAGGCGGCGCGATCGGCGACGAATGAAGCGCCCGGCTTCTATCGATGGATAAAAATGCCTACCGGGTTGCGCAAGCCGGTTTAAACCAGCAGCCGTGCGTGTTCGAGAAAACCCTGCTTGCGCGCAACGCACAATGCGAGCTGGCTTTGCCGCACGCGCTGGCGGAACGCGAAGCGGTATCGTGCTCTTCACCCGTTGCCTGTACCAACTGCACGACCTTTCTCGGTCTGCTCAGAGAGCGGGCAGCTTTTTCCCTGAAGCTGGGCACGGCAGCTCATCCGCTGCCGCATGCCGTGGTCATGAAGTTGCAAAGCGGGGGAATGGAAGGTCTGGCTGAGGCGCTGCAAATAAAGGACCCAGGCAAGAAGGACATTCACCGGCTCATCGCTGCAGCGCAGCAGCACTGGGGCAGCCTGCTCGACTTGCCCTGGCCAGAGATTGTAAAAGCGGTCGCGGCGTGGCGCGGACGCAGGCGTCATACTAGTGGTCTGCTTCGCAAATAGCGGAACATGAAAGGGCGTCTTTTTCCGCATGGCGGTGTTGCTCGTCGTTGCCATAGGACGAGCTATGTCGCCTCCTCGCGCCTTGTCCTGCGAAAAAATCCATCCGTTTCATTTTGTCCCTCTATTTGCGAAACAGACCACTGAAGGATGCATCTTGAAGCCGGAAATCGGGAATCTGGTCAGCGCCGTGCAGACAAACTGCAATATTTCCGATGCGCGCCATGCCGGCGACATGACGCTGTGCAACTATCTGCTCGACATGCGCGAGTTCTATCGCTGGGAACAGGGCATCGCGTTTTCGGCCATTCCCGAGCGCGAGAAAGTCGGCAAGTGGATAGCCGAACGCGAAGCGCTGTGGCAGGATTTGGAAAATTCCGAATTCATGGCGCTGCACCTCGGCGGACGTCGCTTCGAGCCATTTGACGCACCCGGCATCAATGCAGTGCTCGCGCCGCATGGCCTGGTGTATGGCGCCGGTATCGGCCGCTTTGGCAAGCCGCAGTTTTTCCTTGGCGAATTGAAGCGCGAAGAAAGACGTGACGTTGCGCGCATTCTGATCACGGATCGCGAGTACGCGCGCGACCTTTCGCCTGCGCCCGCGGCGCTACTTGAGAATACCATCTACCTGCGCCAGGAATCGTTGCGACGCTGGCTGTGGGAAAAGATCGAGACATGGGGCGTGAGAAAACCGCAGGGAGCGTTCAAGGAAACGCTCGACGCATACGGCTTCGCCGAGGATCCGCCCGGCGCCTTGCAGCGAATGACCGAAGAGGAAAGCGAAACCCTGATTTTGCACGAGTTGGGAGAGATCGAGGCGGACCGTTATTTGGGAAATGCATGGAAAGAAATGCGCTCCGGGATCGGCAGCCGGCGCGCCGAATTGCTGGTGCGAGCCGTGCGCGACAATCTTGCGGATTGCCTGGTCACTCTTCCCGCATTACTGGAACGGAAGGCGGGGGCATCGATCCACTTCTGGTTCGCGAACTTTGACGGCATGCGCCGCGAGATTTTCCCGCTTCTGGCAAGCGCTTATGACGGCTGGAACGGCGGGAATGCGGGGTTGCTGCGCGTTGCAATTCGTGACGGACAGGACCACTGGCGTGTTGTCTGCCGGCAAGTGCTGGCCCTGCATGGCGCTGATCCAGGCAACGATGGCGGCGCCATCGAGAGTCTGATTACTGCAGAGGGTATCCGCCTGTGAAGCGGCTATTCCAGGCGGTTCAGGATATCTCTGGCCGATTTCAGGAATTCGTCCGCCTTGTTTTCATCGATGGCGAGCTTGATGAGTTTGAAGCAGGAATTGACGGCAGTCGATATTGAGTCCCTGTCGTTCCCCGAATCCTCGATTTTTCTCACGACGTTTTTCGCATGTGCGCCAAGCAGCAGCGTGGCGAGCTGAACCAGCTTTTCCTTGGCGCCGGCATCCAGAGGGGTTGGGCTGGCCGCGACGCTTGCGCTGGGGGCCCCCGCTTTTTTTTCGATGCCGGAGACAGCGCCGATTTGTTCTCTGGGCGCTACGAATCCCTGGTCGCAAAGAGTCATCAGCGAATCGAGGAAATTCGGCATGGCCGCGCAGGCTTTCATCATTTCGCCGAGGTTTGACTTGCCGTCCACCATGATGAGTAATGTGCGCAATGCAGAAGGCAGGTGATGGCGGCGGCTGTCGATTTCCTCCCTGCCTTTGTCCGTTTTCGCGAGTACCGTCTCGCGCGATATCTGCAATGCCGCCATGGTCACTCGGCGAGTTCCGTGATGATGTGATAGATCAGGCGTACGGTAATGAGCACATAGACCGCGCCGAAAAAGAAAATCAGCGCGACGATGGTGCTGATCAGGCTGGCCGGCAGCATGCCGAAAAACGGCGTGGGCAGATAACCGATGGTGAACATGATCACCAGGAACGTGAGAAAGCGCCACGTCTTGCCGACGACGCCGCCTGGGATATTCCTGCCCAGGGCTATGACGGTAAACAGGCAAAAAATCATGACCAGAATCGCTGCAATGCTGATGATGGTGCTGAGATTGAATTCCATGGCATTCCTTTCCAGGTGATATTGCCGAAGCAATTCGCGAGGCTGCGAGGAAAGGGAAGCTGGGAGCATGGAAACGGTTGCCGGCCGGCCCCCGTTTCCAACCTACGCTACCCGTGCCTCATGGGGTGAAGCGACGCCAAGCCAGGGAAAAGAATTTCCCCTCTCTTTCCCAGACCTGGCGTACCCGAGCCAGCTATGAATCAGTTACTTTTTGGGCAGCTTGCCGTATCGCTTGGCACTTTCCCGACCAGCAGCAGAAACTGCTCGAACGGGCCCATCACACCCATGGCTTCCATCATCGGCCCGGAAAATTCCAGACGCCCGAACATCATTGCCTTCATCGGGCCGTACTCGCCATTGCCCATCTGTACCCAGCGCGGGGTCTTGGCGTGCATCAGGTAGTCGACGTCGAAATTGGGTGTGTTTTCCGGCTTGCCGCCGGATACGCACATTGCCTTGCCATCCTTGGCGGAGATTTTCAATTCCACCTTGACGGCATCGCCGCAATCGGTGCGGTACATCTGCACGATTTTATAGCCGCGCTTGTTGTCGTTCTTGATCCATTTTTCGGCAAGCCCGGTGGTGAGGATGGAATTCTGGTTCCAGGCTTCGCACGCCTGGGTGGCCCATTCGGTGGTCATCATTACGGGCGCGGCTTGCGCAAGGGACGACATGGCCAGCAGCGCACCGGCGATCAGAAGACGTTTTTTCATTGTGTATTCCTCCACATTACGCGATCCGGGTTCAGCAGGAGCCTTACCGGATCAGAAAGAAAAAGAGGGCTGAAACTCAGCCCTCTTGGTAGGTGCCAGCGTTCATGAACCGATGAACCGGTATTAGAACTTCATGCCCCAAGCTACACCCAGCGAGTTTTCGTACATCTGGATCTTCTCCGTGCCTGCGGCATTGGCCGGGCCACCCATGCTCTGGAAGAGCGGACTCAACAGCGATGTGCCCGAAACGGATTTCTTGGCCGCGTGCATGAAGGCGCCGGTGATTTCCGAGTTCTTGTCGAGTGCATAGGTAAACCCGAGGGTGTAGTGATCCTGCACCACGCCGGGGGCGAGGATGTTGAAGGTCACGTCGGCGGCCTGGATCGGATTGTCGGTCTTGTTGTAGCCCGCGCGCAGCGTGAGCGCGCTGTTGAGCGCATATTGCACGCCGACCTTGATGACATCGACGTTTTGCCAGCCGAAACCGGGGCCATTTGCTTGGCCGAGCGCGGCGCCGGCAAACACGTTGCCGCTGCGATTGCTGACCGACTTGACGTCGCTATAGTTGATACGCTCGAAATCGAGGCCGAACGACAGTTCCGGGCTCGCAGTGACCATGACACCCACGCCATAATGTGAGGGAATGTCGAATCCGCCGCCCTCGGCAAACAGGCCCTTGTACTTGTCGAAATCGCCCATTTTCATTTTGCTGGCATACGAAGCACCGATACTGAACGCATCGGAAAGCTTGCCCAGATAGCCAACGCGCACGCCATAACCGGTCGAACTCGAATAGCCGTTATTGGTGAGTTTGCTGGGGTCGCTGCTTATCATGGCGAACGCCTGCAGACCTTCAGCCTTGAAGCGCTGATAGGCGAACAAGGGGGCGATACCAATTGAATGTGTGGGGGCAATCTTGAAGGCGACCGTCGGAGCAAGTATGAGTTGCGAAAGATCGATGCCCAGCTTGCCCGAGCCGCACAGCGCATTTCCCGGCGCCATGGTGCCGGTGGGTGTCGGGCACTGGAAATCACCCTGCGGGTAATCGGTATTCATGCCGCCGTTGCCATAGACGGCTATGCCTGCGGCCATGTCGGAACTGAGCATCGTGTTGTAGCCGAACTCAGGCACCAGGAAGTTCTCGCTGCCGCTGTCAACCTTGCCGTTGAGCGGTGGAATGGCCGCGCCGCTGCGCTCCATCGAACGCACCGGGCTGAACCAGTCGATACCCACGTCAAGGCGGTTGCCGGCGAAGGCTGCCTGGGCGGGATTATTCGCGCCGGCGAACCCATCGCTGGTCGAGGCGATGCTGACCCCGCCCATGCCCTTGGCTTTCATGCCATAGCCGTGTGCGAAATAGCCATCGGTGGCGTGAGCAACCTGAGGCGCCAGACAAACGGCGACGGCGGTACAGAGTAATTTCATTTTAGTCATACGCATGAATTTTTCCTTTCTTGAGCCACATCGATCAAATATCAGCGCGCCACGAATGCTCGCGCCGGGTTTGCAAAACTGCACGTTAAATGAACAGGCAGATGTCGGTGTTGCCGGCGAATGCCAGGAACATTGCGGCGCCGCCGTAATCGATGCCGTCAATGAAATCGCTTTTATCGAACTCGAACAAATCAACCGTCATCTGACAGGCGATGAACTTGACCCCTGCTTCCAGGCATACCGTGCGCAGGTCCTCCAGAGACGCCACACCTTTTGACTTCATCTTGTTTTTCATCATCATCGTGGCCATGGCTTCCATGCCGGGAAGTATCTGCACAACGACCGGCATGGGCACCGGCATGGGCATGGCGGGATTGGCGAGAGGGCTGATTTTAACGTCGCTCAAATCCTTGCGCAGAAGCTGCAGGCCGTAGAAAGTAAAGAAAATCTGTACTTCGTAACCCAGTGAAGCCGCCGTCGATGCCAGGATGAATGGCGGATAAGCCATATCCAGCGTCCCCTTGGTGGCGATAAGCGCCATTTTTTTAGTCTCTTCCATGCTTCCTCCTGTTAAATTGGCACGTGTAAATCGGGATGGGCAGTGTGCGACTTATTTTTTCTTCATGAAAAAGATGTATTTTTTGTCCTGTTCGCCCGAGGAAATCAATTGATTGCCTGTTTGTTCGGCAAAAGCCTGCATGTCGCAGACCGAGCCGGGATCGGTTGCCACGATCTTGAGCACCTGACCAGAGGTAAGGTCATTCAGCGATTTCTTGGTCTTGATGATGGGTAACGGGCAGGCAAGGCCGCTTGCATCAAGTTCTTTGTCGAAGTTCATCATGCTGGTCTCCTCTGGTATATGTGGTGTGGTAAGTAAAAATTTGATCCGAGAGCGGCGCCATACACCGCGGTATCGATGCGGGAGCGCAGGAATGCCGGGACGCCCTGCCAATTCTCCAGCCTCGTTATCCGGCCAAGGCGCCTTCGCGGATAGTGCATGCCGGCGTCGGCCGGTTACTGTCGCGTAGCGCCGTATTTAGCGCAGTAAAGCCGAAGACGCCAATCTATCCGTTTGTTTTGTTTGTGAAAATCTCCTCGTACCGCTTGTATAAATTTATGAAATCGGTTTATTGTGACATAGCCTTGCGCCTAATACCAGAGTTGTGTTTTGCGCTGTCGTATCGTGCATACGTCACGTCTTCTGGCGCATCAGGCGCTGTTTCTCCCGCTGCCAGTCGCGATCCTTTTCGGTGGCGCGCTTGTCATGTTGCTTCTTGCCTTTGGCGAGACCCACTTCCAGTTTGATGCGGCCTTTGCTGAAATGCAGGTTGATCGGGACGAGGGTATACCCGGCACGCTCGACCTTGCCGATCAGTTTGCGGATTTCCTCGGCATGCAGCAGTAATTTGCGCGTGCGCACGGGGTCGGGCTGGATATGGGTCGATGCCTCGGGGAGCGGGCTGATATGCGCGCCGATCAGCCACAGCGCGGCATTGCGCACAACGACATAGGCTTCCTTGATCTGTGCGCGCCCGGCGCGTATGGCCTTGACTTCCCATCCTTCGAGGACCACGCCTGCTTCAAGGCGTTCCTCGACGAAGAAATCATGGAAGGCTTTCTTGTTTTCGATAATGCTCATGCTGATTCCTGACGGCGATGCCGCATTTTACCCGCTTGGCCGCATACCAGCCCGCTCGGATACAATCGCACTGCATATGTTCCACGACTTACGCAAAAAGCGATTTCACCATCATGGCTAGTGTGGAAAAATCGGTACTGGTGCCATTTGGCGCTTTGACCATGTTCGAGCTTGTCAATCGGGTGGAAATGTATCCGGAGTTTCTGCCGTGGTGCGGCGGCGCGCAGACTCTCACACGCGAAGACTCCATCACCACTGCCAGAATCGACATCGATTACCGTGGAGTGAGGCAGTCGTTTGTCACGCGCAACCGCATGCAGGAAGGCGTTTCGCTGCACATGGAGCTGGTGAGCGGCCCGTTTGAAAGCCTGACCGGCGACTGGGTGTTTCATGCGCTGTCCGAGGGCGCATGCAAAGTCGAATTCAGGCTCGACTATGCCTTTTCGAGCAGGGTATTGGAGAAACTGGTCGGCCCGGTTTTCGACTACATCGCGACGACGCTGGTGGACAGTTTCGTGCAACGCGCCGAAGCGATCGGCGCGCGACCGTCGTGAATCGCCCCAAGACCATTGCCGTGCAGATAACGTATGCCACCCCGCACGACCAGGCGTCTATCGCAATCAATCTGCCTGCCGGGGCGACGCTGGCCGATGCCCTGGTGCAATCGGGCATGGCGCAGCGCTATCCAGGAATAGCGTCGCGCAAAACGGGGGTCTGGGGCAGGGTTCGGGACGGGAATTTCGTGCTGCGCGACGGCGATCGCGTGGAAATCTATCGTCCGCTTGCAGCAGACCCCAAAGACGCGCGCCGCAAGCGTGTGAAGTCCGGAAAGGCTGTTTGATCCTCAGGCTGTAAAGTTACTTGCACGACTCCGCGAGAAACTTTTGCGTCTTGGCGATTTCGCTTTCGAGTTGTTGGTCGTCAAGAAAAGAGCGCTCCCCCTTTTCATCGAATCTGGCAACGCGCCCTGATTGCAGTGTATTCAAATTGCCACGAGCCTGTGAGCATCGCTCCTGATTTTCCGCTGCGAGTTTGGTTGCAGTCTCTTCCTTCTTCTGCTTTTCCGTGACCTCGGTTTTGCGTTTGTCCGATTCCTTGGTTTTCTCCTTCAAGGACTTGTCGGCCGGCGCCCCAGCGGACGCCGTCGATGCGCTCGAGAGTGTTTGCGGGTTCGCCTTGGATGCGCCTGGAGGAGGGGGCTGATCGGAATACTGGACTTTACCGTCCTGATCGACCCATTTGTACACTTCCGCGTGGGCGGTCATGGCGCACAGCGTCAAAGTCAGCAGGCAGAAAGTAAATTTGTTCATGGCAAAACCCCTAGTGTTCAACGTTTGACTCCCTCTGAGAATTCAATACTGCAACCTCAACGGCGCATACCCTTGTTGTTGTATCCCCAGGGTAGCCAATTCGTGGGCCTGGAGCGCGAATTTCAGAGTTGCCTCGCTATCCGGGAGCAAGGCGGCTTCGCGCGCGAAGCCGAGTAGTTCAAGCGCCCGCGGCCAAAGCGCATTGCGTTCTCTTGCCGCCTGAACCGCCTTTTCCGCTTCCGCCAACGCATTCCTGGCGGCATCGCCCAATACCGCGCTTGCCTTCACCACCGGTGCGATTTCAAACGGTTTCGCTTGCGGAATAATCTCGCGCTGGCTCTCGCGTTGCGGCGGCGACACACTGCAACTCGACAAGACAAGCGCAAGCATAGCAGACGCGAGAACCGCGCGCCCGCGTGGCGCCGGCAATGCCGCGAGCGAACCGGATTGGTTATTTCTGCTGGTCAATTTTCTGTTCCACGAATTTTTGCAACTCTGCGCTCAAGGTTTTTGAATCTCTCGCCCTGCGGAAGGCATCCTGCGCTTCCTGCTTGCGGTTTTCCGCCTGCAGCGAAATCCCCAGTCCCATCCACCAGACGCCATTCTTTGGCGATATGCGCAAGGCTGCCAGATAGTGCTCGATCGCATTCTTGTGCAGACTCTCGCGCTGCAGCAGCGCCGCCAGAAAGGCCAGATAATCGGCGCGCTCCGCGGCATGCGGCAATGTCCGTTGCAGCGTTTCCAGCGCTGCTTTCACTTCACCCTTTTCTACGTACGCGCGCGCCAGAACGATTGCCAGGGAGGCTTGGGCGGCATCCAGTTTCAATCCCTCGTCGAGCTTGCGTATCGCTTCATCGAGTTGCCCCTGGTCGAGCAACAGACTGGAGAGGGTCTGCCGCGATGCCGCATGTTTGGGATTGAGCTGCAGAGCCTGTTCCAACCCCGCAATCGTTTCCGATGTCTTGCCTTGCTGCAGCGCCGCCAGCGCCTGCCGGTAGTGGTTTTCAGCCAACTGCTGCGCGCTGAACTCTTTGCCAATAGCAGTTGCCGCCTTTTCCGTCGTTTTGTTTTCCATTGGCGCCGGCGCTGTCGCCGCTTCTTTTGCCGGAAGCGTCTTGTGTGGAATGGCTTGAACATCTGCCGGAACGGCCGCGCGTTTTGCTGGGGATGGTATTTCTGGTGGCAATGCGCGTTCCTTCGGCACGGGCAGATCGACCAGTGTCAAACTCTCCGCGAGTTTCAATCCCGCCGGTGCGGGAGGTTCGGGAACGGGTGGCGCCGGGGGCTGTAGCGCGGGCTGGGGTGGTGAGGGCAGAGGCATGGGCTGCTTTGCAATAGCGGCTTGCACTTCAACATGGGGCGGCGCGACAAGCGGAGCAGCGTTGCGCAGCCATACCCATGCGATGACACCCGCCAGCAATATGACCAGCCCGGTGGCGACCCACCACGTCAGGCGCGCACGGTTGCGCTGCGGCACGGCACGAATCTGCCGCTGCCACGCCCCATCCCCTCCTTGATGGGAGCTGCGCTTGTCCAGGTCCTGCAACATCTGATTGATGAGGCTCATTTGAGAAATGTCCATGCGGCGCTGATGCCTGCCACCATAAAAGTGCATGCCGCAAACAGCCACCATGAGCGGAAGCCTTTTCGGGAGGCGACAGTATCCTTGGCGGCGGCCTTGACATGGCGTGCGGCCACTTGCTGCCGCCCCTCGCCATAGGTCAGCATCAAGGCCTTGTTGGCAAGAATGTTCACCAGGCGGGGAATGCCCCCGCTGGACGCGTGCAACTTCCTGATGGCGCCAGGGCTGAACAACGCGCTTCCGGCATATCCGGCCACGTTCAGGCGGTGCGCAAGATAAAACACCAGGTCGTCCCGGGTGAGCGGCCCGAGGTGGTAGTGAAAAGTGATGCGCTGCGTGAGTTGCCGGATCGCATCGCGCTGCAATTTTTCATCGAGTTCCGGCTGTCCGAACAGGACTATCTGCAACAATTTTCTTTTTTCAGTTTCAAGGTTGGTCAACAGGCGCAACGCTTCCAGACTTTCGATCGGCATTGCCTGCGCTTCGTCGATGCACAGCAGTACGCGCTTGCCTGCGCGCGTCAAATCCAGCAGGCGGCGGTTGATCGATTTAACGATCAGGTATTGATCGGTGTCTTTTTCCAGCGGCGCTTCCAGCAGGTCGGAAAACGCTTTCAGCAAGGACAGCGGTTCGAGGTAGGGATTCGAGATATAGGCCGTGACGAAACCGGAATCGAGTGTCGCCATGAACTTGCGGCACAGCAGCGTTTTCCCGGTGCCCACTTCCCCGGTGATTTTGATGAACCCCTCGCCGTTCTTGGCGGCGATCAGCAGGGTATTGAGCGCCGCCTGCGAGCTGGGGCAAGCGAAAAAGAAACTGGTGTCAGGCGCAATGCTGAAGGGAGCTTCGCGAAAACCGAAATAGCCGTTGTACATGCCTTTTCTATTCCGGCACGATGCGCGGCTCCAGAGTTCTGATGCGGCGCTGCGCGTCCTGCATATCCTGCGTCCAACTGCTATTGCCCTGAATCACGGTCGGCCTGAGCAGAATGACCAGTTCGCTCTTGGAGGTGACCTGGCTGTTGTTGCGGAACAGTGCGCCGAGGCCGGGAAAATCGCCCGCTCCGGGAACCTGCGCCTTGTCCGACACAGTGCTTTGCCGCATCAGCCCGCCGATGGCGATGATATGCCCGTTCTGGCCGCGCACCACACTGTCGGTTTCGGATACCGCGCTCGACGCCAGCGGCAGGTTCAGCGAGCCGCTCGTCCCCAGGTTAATCGTCTTGTCCACGGTGGTAACGTTGCTCACCGAAGGGTGGATGTGCAAAATGATGTTGCCGCTTGCGTCGATCTGCGGCGTCACGTCGAGCGCGACACCGGAAAAGAAGGGCTGCAGCGTCACCGTCGGCGTCGTCGTGGTCGAGGTGCCGGTGGTCGTGGTGGAGCTCACGTTAGTCACAAAAAACTCGTCCGTTCCGACCTTCAATACTGCTTTCTGGTTATTCAGCGTGGCGATGCGCGGGCTCGACAGCACATGCACGTTGCCCTGCGTTTCCAGGAAGGAAATCAGCGCGGCAAAATTGCTCGTTTGAAACGCCAGACCGAATAACGAAGCCGTAGCGGTCGCAGCGGCGCCCAGCGTGGCGCCGGGCGTCGCGGTAATGGCTGTGTTGCCGGCACTTGCCAGAGGGTTGGGCAGACCATCGAAAGCCTGCAACGGCGTTAACTCGGTGCCGGGTGTGACAAGCCCCGCGGATGCGCGATTGGTTGTATGGCCCCTCAGCGAGGCGAACGACGCCCAGTTGATCCCGGACTGGAAACTGTTGTTCAGGCGCACTTCCAGAATCTTCGCTTCGAGTATCACCTGACGCTCGACCGAGAGTTGCGTGGCGTTGAGATACGCTTCGACATTGCGCAATTCGTCGGGCATCGCGCGGATCACCACCACGCCCGATTGCGGGCTGATCACCACGCTGCGCCCGTCCTTGCCTGCGCTGACAATGGCTTCGAGCGATGTTTTCAGCTCTTTCCAGAAATCGCTGTTGGACGTCGTGTTGATTTTGCTGCTATTGAGGGAATGCGAAGTGACGCCAGGCGAGGTAATCGTTCCCGACGCGGTTCCACCCGTGGACGCTCCGCCCGGCTGCGAGGAGTCGCTCACGGAGCCCGAAGTCACGCGAATGTCGGATGTTCCCTGGCGGTTGCCGGTGAGGTAATTCACCTGGAACACACGCGTTTGCATGGTGAGGGGTTTGATATAGATGCGCGTCCCCTCGACCTTGTAGTCGTAGCCGTAGAGCTCGCGTATCGCATCGAGCGCCTCGAACAGGGTGACCTCCTTGAGGTTGGCAGAGATGGTTCCGCCGACCTCGGGATGAACCAGCATGTTGTAACGCGTTCCGGTTGCCAGGGCGTTGAAAAACTGATTGGCAGGCACGTTGTTGAGAGCCAGTGTGAAGCGTTCCTCCAGAGGCTCGCGCGCCTGCGGCAATTCAGCCTTGAGCGGAGGCAGCAGCGCAGCGCTGACCGCGCTGGGCAACCCGGGCTGTTCCCTGGATTCGGTCGCCTTTTTCATTTCGGCGTCGATCAGGTCGAAGGTCTCGCGTTTGGATGAAGTCGAGGTGCACCCCGCCAAACCCAGTATCAGTATCGCGAATAGCAGATTTTTCACTTTTGACCTTGCGCAATCTCGGGCCACAGGCTCGGGTAAATTGGGGCGCCGCAACTGGCGCCATTGGCGCTGACGTTCCGGCGGCAGGATAGATGATTCATTCGCTTCATCATGGTTGCCTCGTTACTCTTGCCGGTGCGCGCTTTTCGTTTGCGCGACGCCAGTCAGTTTTACAAAATCGGGGAAAAGTTTCAGGGTTTGTATTTCCTTGCCACGGCGCAATATCACTTCGCTTTCCGTAATTTTGAATACAAAGTACTCGCCATATTTGCCACCCGTCTTCACGGCCTGACCGCTGATGATCGCCACTCTGCGCTGTGGCGATATCAGCACCGACTGGAGCACCGGCCCGGCCGGCACAGGCGCGGTCAACTGCGCCGAACCCAACAGGGCAGGCGGCCGCGTCGGGTCGGGCAATTCCTCGGCGTGCACGGGCAGTATTGCGGCGAGCATCGTCCAGAATAAAACGCTATGCAGGACATCTCTAAAATTATTAGAGGCGTCTTGCAGTTTTAGGGGTGACATGCTCAGATACCCAGCCATTTTTTGTCCAGGCTCAATGTGTACAGCGTCAGGGTGAGGGTGCTCCTGGGATATTCTTCCACATGCAGATTGGCCTTGCCCCACAGCAGGTGCCAGGGCATTGCTTCGAGCGTTGCGACATACTGCATCAAGTCGGGATAGCTCCCTTCGATGGCGATCACCACGCCGTGCCGGTAGAGCGCCCCCGCAGGCGGTGCGGCATCGGCTTTGGGAGGTGAGGCAGCTGTTTCCGCCGGCTTATCGGCTTTCTTTTCCGCTTTCCCGGCATCGTTCAAGGATGTTGGCGGCAGCGTACTCAGCGACACCAGATGCAATTTTTCATGGCGCTTCAGTATGCTTTCAAGCAACCCGGCCATTTGATCCGGCGCAACCAGGCCCTTCTGAATGCCCTGCAGCGTCTCCTCGATTTGCGACACCTCCTGCTTCAACTGTTGCAGGCGCGCGCGATGCGCCGTATTGGGGTTGAATTCATGCTGCTTGAGCTTCTGCTGGATTTCCGTCTGCAAGGCGGCGATCTGCGCCTGATCCTGCTTGATGCTCTGCGAAAGCAGCTTTTCCCTGGAGAACGCGGGGTCGAGCAGCGCGACATTGAGCAGCGCGATCAGCACCACCGCAACCATGGCAAAAATCATGGCGCGCTCGCGCAGCGTCATGGCGTCGATTCTCAGCGAGAGTTTCTGCCAGTATTGCTTCATTTGTTCTGCGCTCCGGATGCCCCGGCGAGGTCTTTGATACCTGCCGATTGCAGGCTGAATTCAAGAAATCTCGCCGGTTGCCGGCTGGCGGATTTCGCAGCCTCACCGCCAGACGTTTCGACTTTTGGCAAATTCATTTCCAGCGTTGCGAACGACTTGCCGTGCAGCGCCGGTTCATGGCCCAGGCGTTTGAGGTAAGCGGGCACCAGTTCGGGTTGCAGTACGCGTCCCTGAATGCTCAGTTCGTTGCCCGCGCCGTGGATATCGAATTGCGTCAACCACAGGCCGCTGACGATCTGGCGCGCAAACGCGCGCATGTAGTCCGAGTAGCCTTTGTCGTTGCCGAATTCCCCCTTTGCGAGAAGATCGAAAGCCTGCTTGAGAGAAGTCAGCCCCTCTTCGGTTTTCCGGACTTCCGCCAGCAACACCTTGTCCTCCTGCTGCGCGCCCATTTCGGCATTGACCTTGGCAAGCTGCGCCTGGGCCGTGCCAAGCTGCGACGTTATCCCGGCGGCTTGCGCCTTCAGTCTATACAACTGGTAGTTGGCAAAGCCCGCGATCAGAATCACGCCGAGCACAATCAGACCCACGGCCTGCAGCATCGTTTTGGACGAAAAATATTTTTCCTGCTTGAGGAAAACAGGATTGAAGAGATTGATCTGCTGGCTCACAGCGCCTTCTCCTCGAAGCGCAGCGCGGCCCCGAGCGCCATGAAGTAATGCTGCTGGTGTTCGGGCAGTTGCAAGTCCGGTACTTTGGAAATATCCAGCACCGTTTCCAGATCGAGCACCTCGATCGGCATGTACATATTGGCCGCGAGATGTTCCTTCAAGCCCTGCGCAGCCGCGTCCATGGGCGCGAGTATCAGCTTGGAGACGGCGACAAAATTGTACTGACGGTCGAAGTGGTCCAGCGAGCGTTGCAGTTCGAGCGTGATTCTGTCGTAGGCGGATTGCCTGTCGTGCGCTCCGGCGATCTGTGGCAGCGTCACTTCGATATGCCGCGTGAGATACAGTTCGCCGCGAAAGGAAACAGTCAGCAATCCACCCGAGTCGCCAAGGGATAGTAGCGCCACGCCGCGGCCCTCTGGTTCGAGCAGTACGGAGAAATTGCGCTGCGCCATTTCCGGAATATCGATGACGCCGAGGGGAATTTTGGCTTCCCCGAACAGCGCCTGGCGCTGCTCGATGAGCTGATTGCGCGCGGCCACGGCATACATCGAGTGCGCGCGCGAGGGGGTATTTTTATCGACGGGAATATCGAGCACGTCGATGGTCGCGTCATCGACATGAAAATCGAGCAGATCCTTGAGGCGCCAGCGGATCGCGGCCTTCAATTCGTCGGGCGGGACATTGGGCGCATCGACGGTCATGATTTTGTACTCGTCGGGCGCGAGCAGCGTCGTGCATTGGAAGCGTTGTGCGTGCAGTTCCCTGGCGAGTTTTTCCAGCCCCGCAGCCGGCGAATTCTCGGTTGGAATCGAAGCGAGCAGAGTCACTTCCGGCTTGGCGGCATGGGAACGTTTGACATGGGCGGCGTACACGCTTTCGCCTTGAAGGCAGAAAGACAGCCAGCCGGGATTTTTCGCGTTTTTTGCAAACAGGCCCATATGCGCAGTTTAACTTGTAATATTTACTTTAAGTTATAAAAATAACTCATTGTTGTCAATTGATTTTCGAACAAATTTTCGAACAAAATTACCCTGTTTCTATAAATGCATTCGAGAGAGTCCAGGACAGGGGCTGTTTCGTCCCATCAAGAGCGCTTTCGGGGTCATTCCCAAACTAGGGAAATTCGGAACAGGTCCTGATTTGTCATTCCCGCGAAAGCGGGAATCCATGTTTTGTAAGGGAAAATGGTTCTCCGCTTTCGCGGGGAAGACGCTTGTTCAGAGTTTCTCTAGAAATTTTCCCGCAGATAAATGGGGCCTGTTTTTTTGGCGCTATCGCCAAAAATGCCGAAGGTCGCGCGCGCGACGGGGTCCTTGTCATAGCTGAGATCGCACCACTTGCCGCGCAGGTAAGCGGCGGAAAAAGGCGCGCCGGGTGGGTAGGCAGGCGCAGGCACCCATGCCGGCGGGCACTTGCTCAGAGAGCTGCCGAGCAGGGCGACGACATCGACGCTGCCTGCCGTATTGGCAGTCGTGAGCGTGATCGAGCCCAGCCCGAGCGTGAACGCTCCCAGCGAAATTGCGGTGGGCGGCATGTTGCCCGGCGCGACTGCACCCTGATAGTTGCCGAGGCCGAAATTGGCCGGCGTCATGGCGGTATCGTTATCCAGCGTGTTCTTTTCGAAGGCCAGCCCGTTCCAGTATTGCGTTTCATAGTTAAGCGTTAAATTGCGTTTTTCGCTGCCATAGGCGTTGCCCAGCCACAGGCGGCCATAGCGGGCGATGCTGTTGCCCACCTTGGCGTGATTGTCGGCGCCCGCGACGACATTGACGGTATCCAGGTCGTAGGCCGACAGAATCGCGTCATCGCTATCCCGCGGCGCGATACCGATATCCAGCAAGGCAAAAGGACCGGCGGGTGTGTCGCCGCCGCGGAAAAGCGAGAACGGCACGGTGATGGCCGCCATGCCTGCCGAGAACGTTCCCGCCGTCGCCTGCGCGGGCAGCAGGCAGGGGTTCGCGGGTATCGCGCCACAAGGAGGAAATGGCGTGCGCGGCGCGGCGCCGTTGACGGCGCCCAGCACCAGCGGCCCCCCTGTTCCCGCCGTGACCGCCGCGAGCGGATTGAGCTTGGCGAAATTGTTCGCCGCCGTGGCTGAATAGGAATAGTTCTGCAACGACGCGCCACCCAGCGCCTGCGCCGTCAGGGTGAACGCCGTGCTCATCGGCTCACCCATGTAGGTGAAGGTGCCGCAACCCGCGGCCGCGCAGGTGGCAATGTCGGTGCGGTTGGCGAGGGGAGTGGTTCCCGAGAGCGCGAATTGCGCCGCATAGAAGCGCCCGACGTTGCCTGACGATGTGCCCGTCACGTTGCCGACGCCGAGGTAATCGCTGTCCGCCACGCTGGGCGTAAGGGTAATGATTCCAACCTCGCCCCAACTGAAAGTCGTTCCCGTCGCCACGCCGTTGGTAAATGCGCCGAAAGCGGTGTTGTTGGCAGGGGTCGGATTGTTTGTCAGTCCCAGGCCGCCCACCAGCGCGGAAGTCAGCTTCACGCCCTCCGGTGTGGTCTCCCTGCCGTAGCTGTACGCCGTGCTCCCGGTCGAGGTCGCGGCGGTGACCGTGGCGGAAAACGCTTCGCTCGCCTTGACGAATTTTGCGCCAGTCGCATCAGGCGCTGCCGGATTGGGTAAATTCGGCGGCGCCGTCTGTTGTATGTTGGATAGTTGAAAACCGAACGGTTTGACTACAAAGGGATTGGTAGACGTGGTCAACGTGACGGCGTTCACCAGCTTGCTGGCCCAGAGTTGCACCTGCCCTACATCGAAATAAGTAAACGAGAAGGGTGCATTGCCGTTCACGTCGAAGGTCATGTTGACTGGCGTGTAGCTCGATACGCTGCCGCTATTGTTGCGCGCGATGGTGGTGGGGGTTCCGCCGTTCACGCTCATCAGATCACTTGCGTAGCACGTTGCCGGATTGATGCACTCATAGGCGAGGTTGACCGACTGCAGTCCGGAAAATGCCGCACCGCACGTATGGCTGCTGTTATCGACAGTCTTCACTGCCCGCACGTAGAAGGTGCCGGAATCGGTACCCGCAATCTGTGTGGGGATGGTCGCCACGCCACCATTGGCAGAGCTGGAGAATATCAAGCCCGCCGTATTGAAAGTCGTGGAACAACTGTTTGCCACCACACAACTCACCCCATTCGGGCAGCATTTGCGCGGATTGATTGCGGCCGTTGTCTCGCCCGACAAAGTAACCGTTACCGCCGTGCCGTCGGCGGCAGCGGGATAGCTTAAGGCGCTGCTGGCTACCCCGGTGGCGTCGAATGTCACCGTAGCGGGAGCGAGCGCCCCGCCGCTTGCCGCGAGCAGGGCGGTCTGCCCGCTGACGCCCGCGTACTTGTTGGTGCAGGGGCTGGTGCTATCTGCGCAAGCGGTGACCGTCGCGGCGGTCGGCAGGCAGGTAATGCTGTTCGTCGCCAGCGAAAGCTCGTAGTGATCCAGCGCAGTACAGCTATGCGCAGCGTTCATGTCCACCGTGATTTGCGCTGCGGTCTGTGCGCCCGAATAAAGGCGTACCTCGTCGATGGCGCCGTCTGCCGAGTTGCCGCGGTTGACGCTGTTGGTGAAGCCCCCGCGATTATCGCCGATATACAGCGTGTCGTAGTTGTTCGTCGAGGTGATGTTGACGTCACCGGATAAGCATGACCCATCAGCAACGCCATTTACGTAAATACACATCGAACCGGTGGTAAAACTCCACGTAACGGCAAGGTGAACCCACGTATTCGCGGCAAAGTTGTAGGCGCTGGCATCGACGGTCTGGCGGCTGTTGCCTGCGTTGTCTAACCGGAAGCGCATGGTTCCGTCCTGCCTCAATACAAACCAGAACTCGCCGGTGCCGGCAGCGTTGGTGGCGTCGAGCAGCGTGCGGTCGTCGTTGTTGCCGCCGCCGCTGTTCCATGCCAGCCTGCTGCGGTACCAGAACGAAATTGTTCCGGCGTTGCCGAGGTTGTTGATGTCGATCCCCGTATTCACCGCCTGAATGGTGGCCGCAGCGTTGTTGTCGGGGATGTTCGTGCCGCGGCAGGTATCGCCCTTGCCGCCGGAAGCCGGGGTGAGAAGCGTGGTAATGCCGCCCAGCGCATCGGCGTTGCGGTTGTTGCCGCTGGCGTCCTTCACTTCGCCCGCTACACCTGCCCATACCGCCTCATCCATCTTGTAGTAGGCATACGCGGATAACGGAATGGTGTAGCTGTCGGTCGCGGTATTGTTGGCGGGGATGGTATCGGCCCCAGGACCGGTTACCGTGGCCGTGTTGGTGATCGTCCCCGATGTCCCGGCAGCGACGCTGACCGTCAACGTCAATGTCGGCGCGGCAGCTCCAGTGACCAGCGTGCCGGTCCAGCCGCAAGTCACCACCTGGCCGGCTGCGCCGCATGTCCACCCTGTGCCTGCGGCAGAAACATAACTTAACCCCGCAGGCAAGGTATCGACCACTTGCAGCGCGCCGGTTGATGTAGCCGGCCCGTTGTTGG
>Ga0315281_10000756_pt1 | contig 46395 bp, 44 predicted proteins | sample YL17G07_0_MG_FD_204540 | JGI IMG/M metagenome (GOLD analysis project Ga0315281, IMG submission 204540) | Sediment microbial communities from Yellowstone Lake, YNP, Wyoming, USA - YL17G07_0 | ecosystem: Environmental > Aquatic > Freshwater > Lake > Sediment | place: USA: Wyoming | collected...
ACAAAGGCACGAAGAAAGGCTTTGAATCTTGGGTTAAAAACCAAAACACAAATTACCCTTGGCCCTTCTTCGTGTGCTTCGTGCCTTCGTGTGAGTGTATGGTTTTTAGGTCCTGAGTAGTTACAAATAAATTCCAATTACCCCAAAGGCAAGCACCAAACACTATAATTTTGGAACTTGGGATTTCGATATTATTTAGAATTTGTAATTTAGAATTTGTCGTAATCGGAGGTCTCATGATCGATCAGGAAATCATCAACAAGATCAATAAGGTGTTCGAAGAATCCTTTGAGATCGAGAAAGAGCGTCTTGTGCCAACGGCGCATATCTTTACCGACCTGGGGCTGGACAGCCTCGATATCGTCGATCTGGTCGTGGCGCTCCAGAATGCCTTTGGCGTCAAGATCAGGAACGAGGAAAAGGTCAGGGACATCCGGACACTCGAAGATATCTATCAGTTTATTTCCTCGCTGAAGAGCGCGGAAGGCAAGTAGAGCGTATTGTGATGTTGCTTCGCCTGAAACTTTTTTTGCTGAACCTGTATTTTTATACTGTTTTTTTGCTTCTTTCGTCGATCGCGATCCCGACGTTGACGCTTGTTGTAGCGGTGTCGAGGCTGTTCCTGTCGCACCGCCGGACCATGAAACGGTTCCGCCGCTCCATCAGCTTCTACGGCAAGCTCATTACGTCGATACCGTATCCATGGATCAGGCTCCGGTATGAGGACCTTGGCAAGAACGGTCCTGGTGAACCCTCTATTTTTGTCTGCAACCACCGTGCGGCATCCGACGCCTTCCTCATGTGCGTTCTGCCTCACGAGTGCGTGCAGATCGTGAATGTCTGGCCCTTCAGGATACCGGTACTCGGGCTGTACGCCAGGTTCTCGGGGTATCTGAACATCCGGATGATGTCTCACGAACTGTTCATGGAGAAAGCGACGCAGTTGCTGTCCGAGGGCGTTTCGATCATCTTCTTTCCCGAAGGGACGAGATCGGCCAGCAGGACCATGGGGAGTTTTCACGGCGCGGCATTCCGGCTGGCGCTGGAATCCAGGGCGTCCGTAGTCCCGGTCTGCATCACCGGGAATGAAAGCATTCCTCCCAAGGGCTCGCTGCTGCTGCGGCCGGGGACCATCCGGGTGCGGCGTATGCCTTCGATTACCTGGGACGAATATAAAGATCTGAACGCCTTCGCCTTCAAGAACAGGGTGTGGCATATCATCGATGCAGAGTTGTCCGTCATGGAGAAGGGCGTATGAGCGTGATGGAATTTGATCGGAACAGAAAACTGGAGTTCTCGGCGCCTGGGGAAATCAGGGCGGTGCAGGAAGAACTGTTGCGCAAACACCTGCGCTACCTTTCCGAGCATTCGCCCTATTACCGCGCGCTCTTTAAGACGAAGAGCATCGATCCCGCTGCGATCACCCTTGACTCTCTGCAGACGCTTCCGCTCACCGACAAGACCGCCCTGGGGCAGCATAATGACGAGTTTCTGGCTGTCCCACGGTCTGCGATTGTTGACATGGTCCTGTCGTCCGGCACGACCGGCAAGCCGACCACGATGATGTATACGGAGAACGATCTCCGCAGGCTTGCCTATAATGAGGAAATCTCGCTTGAGAGCTGCGGTCTGACGCGGGACGACGTCGTGCTGCTCACCTGCACCATAGACCGCTGCTTCATTGCCGGGCTGGCGTATTTTTCAGGCGTACGGAGTCTCGGCGCCGCGGCCATCCGGAACGGCCTGAGCGGCTTCGAAAGCCATCTGGAGATCATAGAGCGGCTCAAACCCACAGCGATCGTCGGCGTGCCGACCTTCCTGCTCAAACTGGGACAATTCTTAAAATCACGGGACATCGACCCCCGCGCAACGGGCATCAAAAGGCTGATCTGCATCGGCGAGCCGATCAGGGACCGTGCGCTGCAGTTCCTGCGGGTGGGCGAGAGTCTTGAGGCGGTCTGGGGAGCGAAAATCTATTCTACCTATGCTTCCTCCGAGACGATTACCTCGTTCTGCGAGTGTACGGCCCAGCAGGGCGGACACCTTCATCCCGACCTGGCTGTGGTGGAGATCGTCAATGACGCGGGTGAGGTGCTCCCGTCGGGAGAGCTGGGTGAAGTGGTGGTAACGCCGCTGGAGATCGAAGGCATACCGCTGCTGCGGTTCAAGACCGGCGACATGGGCTTTCTCATCGACAAGCCCTGTGCCTGCGGAAGGCAGTCAGCCCGCCTTGGCCCCATCGTCGGGAGAAAGAACCACATGATCAAATTTCGCGGTACGACGCTGTATCCGAACTCGATCTATGCGGTCCTCGACTCGATGCCGGGGATCAGTGAGTACTTCGTGACCGCAACGAGCGATTTCGACCTCTCCGACGTGGTTAAGGTCACGGTCGCACTCAGGGACCATTCCTGTACCGCCGAGATGATCACCGACAAACTGCAGGCATATCTCCGCGTGAGGCCGGAAGTGGTTGTCGCAAGCGAGGAAAGCGTGAAGAGCCAGGTATATGCCGGGAATGCCCGGAAATTAATTCGTTTCGTGGATAAGAGAAAAAAACTATGAAAAGCTGTCAAAGTCGTATCTATGGCGCGGAATTCTCCCAGGAGGAGATCGCCGAAGCCGTCCGCGACGGCCGGCTCCTTTCAATGGAACTGGAGTTCAACAAGAGCTGCAACTTCCGGTGCCTCTACTGCTACGCATCGGACCATACGGTGCAACGCGACGAGTTGAGCAGGGAGGAGTTCTTCGACCTGATCACGCAGGCCAAGGGACTGGGGGCGCGGAAGATGATCGTCCTCGGCGGCGAGCCCATGCTCTATCCCCATATCATGGAAATGATCCGGTTCATCCGCGGCCTGGGCATGGACGTCGAGCTGTTCACGAATGGGACGAACATCACCCTTGAGAAGGCACGGGAGCTCTATGAAGCCAGCGTCCGGGTCGTGCTGAAGATGAATACCTTTGATGAAAAGGTCCAGGACACGCTTTCGGGCAGGAAAGGCGCTTATACCCAGATCCACGAGGCCTTTGACAACCTGAAGCTGGCGGGCTATCCATCGAAGGACCGCTTCATGGGCATAAGCACGGTCGTGTGCCAGCAGAACATCGAGGAGCTTCCAAAAATGTGGGAGTGGCTGCGGGACCAGAATATCGCCCCCTATTTCGAAATGATAACGCCGCAGGGCGGCGCCAAAGAGCATAATATGCTCGACGTCGATTCCCATCAGGTGGAGGAGCTGTTCAAGCGCATCTCCAAGATCGACCGTAACAAATACGGCCACAATTGGGACCCCAAACCGCCGCTTATCGGCGGGGAGTGTCTTCGCCACCGGTTCTCCTGCGCCGTGAACTCTGAAGGAGACGTGCAGCCCTGCGTCGGCGTCACGATCACGATCGGCAACGTGCGCAAGCAGAAACTCAAGGAGATTTTGAAGGACAGCGAGGTGGTCCAGGACCTCAAGGTGTATACCGAGACGATCAAGGGGCCCTGCAGTCAATGCGAACGGTTGAGTGAATGTTACGGATGCCGCGGAGCGGCATTTCAGCTGACCGGCGATTACCTTGCTTCGGACCCTTTATGCTGGAAGAACCTTGACCGGCGCGAGGAGATCATCTTCCTGCCCGTTGATGCGGCGCAGCTTGTTCCGCACAAGCCGCCCATGCTTATGATCGACCGGCTCCTTGAGGTAAGGGAACGGGCTTCTTTGACCGAGATGACGGTGCTGGAGGAGATGGTGTTCGTGGGCGATGACGGGAAGCTCGAAGAAGCCTCCTATCCCGAGATCATGTCTCAGGCGATCGCGGCCCAGGAAGGGTTCCGGAAGCTCGGGAGCCGCAATCCCCAGCAGGAAGGTTTCCTGCTCGGCATCAAGAACCTCGAGATCCTCGGCAGCGCCCGGGTCGGCGATGTCCTGCGCATTTCCATGTTTAAAGTGGCAAAATACGGTGATTTCGGCATTATCCAGGGAGAGGTCAGGAAGGGCGGCGCCGTGATCGCCCGGGGAGAGCTCAAGGTCTGGCAGAGCGACGGGAAAGCGGCATGATGAGCATAACGAAAAAAAGCGTGATAATGCTCTTGAGCCTGTGTTTTTTGGCGCAGGCGGGAGCAGGTTTTGCCGAGGACAAAAGCACGGCAATGGCGTCTCAGCAGAATGACCTGTCCGCACTGTTGAACAGTATCGGGAAAAAAGTCTCGGACTTCACGAGCCTGAAAACGGATTTCACGCAGGAAAAAGAAATGGCCATGTTCAAGCAGAAGCTTGTTCTCAAGGGCCGGATCACTCTACAGAAACCGGGCAAAATAGCCTGGCATGTGGATTCGCCGGTCCGGTATTCCGTGTTAATCACCGATACATTCATTCGCCAGTGGGACGAGGACACGAACAAGGTCCAGGAAATATCGCTTGCCAAGAACCCGATTTTCCAGAACGTGCTCAATCAGCTTTCTGTATGGTTCTCGGGAGAGTATGGATCGCTCCTGGCTGTCAATGAGGTGCAGGTGAAGCAGAGCGATCCCCTGGTCCTTGAGTTCATTCCGCTCGAAAAAAATATTTCCAAAAAGGTCATCAAGAGCATCACGATCACGTTCCGGGAGGATCAAAAATATCTCAAGCGCATCCAGATACGGGAAGTGAGCGGGGACGTTACGACGATCACCTTCACGAACACCCGGCTGAACGCTCCCCTTAACAACGCCGACTTTGAGGTAAAAGGTTGATGCTCGAACGTTTTTTCTCCAGGGGCTTTGACCTTGCCAGCGCCCACAAACGGCTGGTTTTGATCTTTGTCGGGCTCGTAACAGCCGGCGCGGTTTTCGGCCTGTCCTTCATCCGGTATGAAGGCAGCGTCGATCTCATGCTTCCGCCGGACAAGGACGTCACCAGGAGCATGCAGTTCCTGCGCGACTCCAGCCTGTCCGACAAAGTCATCATCTCCCTGGCCCTCACGAAGACGGACAGGGACAAGAAAGACCTTTTTGCAGCCGTTGATAAGCTGGCAGCCTCTCTTGAGCCGCCTTTGTTCTCCAAGGTCACGTCCGGGGTATCCATGGCTGATGCCATGGACGAATTCTCGGTCCTCCAGTATGGTCCTCAGATTCTGACCGGAGAGGAACTCTCCTCCCTGGATACTCAGATAAACGGTCCGTACGTGGAGGCGAAACTAAAACAGATCTACCTGCGGACCTTCAGGCCGGAAAGCATCTTTACCTCTTCCTTTTCCCGCACCGACCCCCTGGGCATCAAGACACAACTCTATGGAAAGCTGAAGGCGCTTCCCTCGTCCATGGGGTACGACGTGGTTGTGGAGGACGGCCGTTTTCTGAGCCGCGACGGACGTCATGCCATGCTGATTGTTCAGACCACGGTCCCCATGATGGACGCCACCGGGAGCAAGGAACTCGTCCGGACCCTGGAAGATAAAATACGTCAGCTTCCGGACTACGTTGCCGCGGATGTCGTCGGCGGCCACTTCCACACGGTAAGCAATGAACAGGCGATCATACGGGACATTACTGTTGCTACGGTAGTCGCATCGATCGGCTTTCTTCTCCTTTTTCTTTTTGCGTTTCGCGACGCACGCGCTTTTTTTGTCATCCTCTTTCCGTTGATCGCCGTCGTGTGGGCTATCATCGTCATGGCGCTCCTGGAAGGGACCCTTTCCTATCTGGTCATCGGTTTCGGCACGGCCATCGTCGGCATATCCGATTTCGGCTTGATCGTGTACATTGCCATAAAGCGCGGCACGGATTCGTCGCACATGGGAAAACTCGGCAAACTGGTTTTCATGGACGCGATCACGACCATCTTCAGTTTCGCCGTCCTCGTTTTCTCCCAGATACGCGGGTATCAGCAACTGGCGGTATTCTCCATCGTGTGCCTGGTCATCTGCCTCCTCTTTTCTCTCTTTGTACTGCCCTTGACCCTGTCCTGGAAGCGCTTTACGCTGGTTCCCGATCCGACCATCGGCGACCAAATGAAAAAGATCCATTGGCCGGTAAAATTGACATTGGGGATTTGGGTTTTCCTGACGATCGTACTGCTCATCCTGTCCTTCTCGGTCCGGTTCGACAGCGACGTAAAAAAATTGGATGGCAGCGCGCCCGCGGTGCTCAAGGCCGAGCAGAACTTTCACGAAGTCTGGGGCGGAAAGACCAATCAGGCGATCCTGGTGGTCACGGGCCGGAATTTCGAGGAAGCCATGGAGGTGAACGACCGCGTGTATCGCGAAGCGGTCAAAGCCATGGGCAAGGAGGAATTTACCAGCCTGGCCCTTTTCTGGCCCTCGCAAAAGAGCAGGAAGGAAAACCGGGACCGCTGGGACCGTTTCTGGAAACAGGGACGTGAGCGCAAGCTTAAAGGGTTGATCCGGGAGAAGTCGGCTGCCTATGGTTTCTCGGACCGCGCTTTTGACCCCTTTTTTGAGGGGCTTTACTCCCGGGAGACTGATTCCTCCCATCCGGGCGGGCTCATCGCCCACTTGCAGGAACGTTTTGTGGTGAACAAGGGTGGAGAGTGCCGCATCATGTCGTTCTTCCCCGACGAGCAGCGGAATATTGATGCACTCCGCCCGTTGACGCAAAAACATCCCGGCACCTTCATCGTATCTGGTAAAGCATTGTCCGCGTCGATCTCGAACTTTACGATCAGGGAGATGTACTTTCTCGCGCCCCTTGCCGTGCTGTTCAATTTCGTCCTGACGTGGCTCTTTTTCAGAAACTGGAAAGAAACGCTGATTGCGCTGGCGCCGCTCCTCACCGGCGTGGTCTGGCTGCTTGGCATCATGTCGCTTTTCGGAATGCCGTTGAACGTGGTCAACATCATTGCCGGTGTGATCGCCAGCGGAGTTATCGTGGACTACGGGCTGGGGATCACCTATGAATACCGCCACAACCTGCATTTCGGCACCGTCATGGCAATGACCTTGTCCGCTGCATCGAACGTGATCGGGGCAGGCGCTCTGCTCTTCGCCCGGCATCCGGCGCTTTATTCCACCGGTGTAGCCATGGTGATCTGCATGGTTGCGGGCTACCTGTCGTCCGTCCTGGTTGTCCCTTCGCTCTGCAGCCTCATGGCCCCTGCAGAAAGAGAAGTAGCATCATGAAACGTTTGTTTGTCGTACTCCTGGTTGTTCTGCTGGCCGGGTGCGTATCAGTGGTGCCGTTCAAGGAAACCGCGCTCGTCCCCCTGGAGGGCTCCGACCCGCACATGGTTGTCGAGCGCTTCAGGAACTTGAGTCCTGAACGTTTTCAATTGCTCAATACAATTGTTTTTGAGTATAATTGGTTCACGTTTGCCGGGATCGGGTACGTCGAGATCAATGCGGCTGACCATTTCTATAAAGTAGCCTGTATGAACCACATGGGCGTGAAGCTTTTCGACGTCTCGGGCAACCGGGACGGAGTCCTGTCGCAGTCCGCCATTGGACCGCTGGCGGACAAGGGTGATATTGCACGTGCCGTCGGCAACGACATCATGCGCATCTATTTTGATCTGGTCCCCGGGCCTCTTGCCCGGACCTGGAAGAGACGCGATAAACTGTTCTTTCAAGAGAGTTCCGGCGCCGGCCGCATGGAGTATGTCTTCGCCGGTGAACAGGCCGACCTGATCGAGAAAAATTACTACGATGATGACGGGATCGTGTGGCGGGCATCGTATTACGAATACCGGGACCAGAGCGGCAAGCGCTGGCCCCAGGGCATTGTTTTTATGAATTACCAATACGGGTACCGATTGACGGTTCGGCAGAAGGAGTTCCACATTTGAGGAAGATTAAGTCAGAGATAGAACAGTACATGACCGGCCTCACGAAGGCAGAAGGAAAACTGACGTCGCACTTTGCGTTTCCGCCCGAGTTCATAGGATTTCAGGGGCATTTCCCTCAAAAGAAGATTCTGCCGGGTGTGTGCCAGATCCAGTGCGCGCTCTCCATGCTCGAAAAGAGCGTGGGAAGGGCCGTGGTTCTGAAAGAGATCGTGCTGGCGAAATATTTCTCACCGCTGTTCCCTGACGATGACATGACCTGTGTCGTGGGCACTGTCGGGGAGGCCGGCGGCGAGCTTGTTGTGAAGGCTGTCATTACGAAAGACACCGCAAAAATATCGGAAATGAAACTGCGGATCTCTTTTGAGAACTGATGAACCCGACCACCCCCAGCCCCTCCTTATCAAGGAGGGGAGTTCTCAGGTCCCCCTCCTATTTTAGGAGGGGATAGGGGTGGTAAGATGTTATCTTGCAAGCAACTTGGAATACATTAATAGGTTTTACGCTGATGACAAGAAAAAAAACAACCTATTTTGAGCGGACCCCGGGCGCGCCCGATCCTCTTGTTGTCGAGGTCAAACGCCGGGTCCATTTCAACGAGGCCGATCCCATGGCAATTGCGTGGCATGGCAGGTATCCTCTCTATTTCGAGGAAGCGTCGGAGGAACTGGGCAGAAAAATCGGTCTTTCCTATTCCGAGTATTTCGAAGCGGGTTTGCGTGCGCCACTTGTCGAGTTTCACATAGATTATTTTAAACCGCTCTTCCTTGACGAGGAGTTTACGATCAGGGCGTCCTTGATCTGGAATGAAGGCTCGCGTCTGAATACTGAATATCAGCTGGTCAAACAGGACCAGAGCATTGCCTCAAGCGGTTACATGGTGCAATTGTTCACCGATGAAAAAACGGGAGCGCCCTTCATGGTTTCACCGGAGCTGCTCGACCGGGTCCGCGGAAAATGGGCGGCAGGGGAGTTCGGTAAAAAGCCATGAAGCCGGTCGTCGTCATGGCGGATATGGTGACCCCTTACGGCCGGGGAACTGAAGCATGCTGGCAGGGTTTGCTGGGCGGGAAGAGCGCTCTTTCGCGGGTCACCCGTTTCAAGACCTCGGCATTCCATTCCGGCGTTGCGGGAATCATCAATGGCCTCGCGTATCACGAAGGCGCTTCCCTGGTGATGCAGATGATGAAGATGCTGTTCGAAGGGGCAGTTTTCCCAGGAGACGCGCAGCTGCTTCTCGCAACGACCAAAGGAGAGATCGACCTGCTCGAACAGGGCATGCTGGAGCAGAGGGGTGATGTTGCCGATGCAATCGTGACCCGTCTTATCAGCAAGGTTGCCGGTCTGACGGGGACCAAGGGCGGGGGGGTGGCGATATCGGCAGCATGTACGTCTTCAGCCGCGGCAGCAGCGCAGGGTGCGGCAATGATCCGGACCGGCCACGCGGACTGCGTGCTCGTGGTCGCATGCGACAGTATTACTGAGTTCATCTTCTCCGGTTTTTCGTCGCTTATGGCGCTGGACAGCGAGCCGGCACGGCCTTTTGACAAGAACAGGGCAGGTCTGAACGTGGGCGAGGCGGCAGCCTATGTTCTTCTGATGAGCGAAAAACGGGCAGCACGGGAGAACAGGCCTGTTCTCGGAACAATAGCGGGCTGGGGCTTGAGCGATGACGCCAACCACATGACCGGCCCTTCCCGCGAGAGCGAGGGCCTGATTCTGGCTGTCTCTAAAGCGCTGACCTCCGCAGGCATCGGCCCCGATGATGTGGGTTTTATCTCCGCTCACGGCACTGGCACTGTTTTTAACGACCAGATGGAGATGCGGGCTTTTCGAGCGGTCTTCAAGGACGCGCCTTGTCCGGTCTATTCGATCAAGGGCGGCATCGGCCATACCATGGGTGCGGCCGGACTTGTGGAGACGATCATTGCGCTCCGTGCGCTTCGGGAGCGAAAGGTCCCTCCGACAGTGAATCTTAAAGTGCCTGACGACGATGCGCGGGGGTGGGTTTCGGATTGTCAGCAGCCGGTCCGGGAACAGACGTTGGCCCTGGTGACGAATGCCGGCTTCAGCGGCGTGAACACGGCGCTGGTGCTGGCGTATGGTGTAAGTTCGGAGTTCTCAGTTCGGAGTTCGGAGTAAGAAGGAAGACCCTGATTTCGAATTGTTGATTGAAATTAATTATGATCATTTCGGTCCGCGGCATAGGGTGGCTCACTCAAGAAGGATACGGTTGCATCCGGAGTGAACTCCGGCAAGCGTATGAGACCGGCGAAGACGCACACACGCTGCCCAAAAAGGGTATTTTTTCTCACCCCTATAAAAATTTTGGGCGGCTCGACACGATCTCAAAGATGACCGCGTACGGGGTGAGCCTTGCTCTCCAGGATAGCGGCATCGAGTACTCGCCACTGCGAAAACAAGATATTGGGATCGTGGGTACGAATGCTGAAGGTTCGCTCCAGTCGGATATCGAATATTTCCGGGATTACCTCGCCGGAGGGCGCACCCTGTCGCGCGGGAACCTGTTCATCTACACGCTGCCTTCAAGCCCCCTCGGTGAAGCGGCGATTCACTTCGGCCTCCTGGGTCCTATTGCCTATGTCGCGAAAGAAGAACACGCACTGACGGCCGTACTCGACATGGCGGAAGAGATGATTCTCACCAATGAGGCGCCGGCCATGCTCGCCGGCACGGCGGAAGCGGATGGGGCGATCTTCTTCGTCATAGCGAGGGACCCGGGTTTGGACCGGCCGGTCCTGTGCGATCTTGAAGAGGCGCGAGTTTGTGTGGAAACAAGCCCTGATCTATCGGGGTTGATACAGCAATTTCTTCGTTTGGCAGCAAGAAAGGGATAGTGTGAAGATCAGACTCATTTATCCAAAGTGGCCGAAACTTGAACGACAGACAGAATTCCATCTTCCGCCTCACGGCCCGATCTGCTTCGCGGCAACGGTCCCGGGCGACGATGAGCTCCTTTTTACGGACGAACATGTGGACAGCATCAACTTCGACGAGAAGGTGGACCTCATCGCCATCTCGTGCATGCTGACCTGCCAGATCAAGCGGGGGTGGGAGATCGCCGACCAGTTTCGCGCACGGGGAATCCCGGTCATCTTCGGCGGCATCGGCGCCATGATCCATGCCGAGGAAACGAAGCAGCATGCCGATTCCGTGTTCCTTGGCGAGGCAGAGGGCCGTTTCGGTCAGGTCCTGCAGGACCTGAAGAATAAAAGCCTCAAGAAGGTGTACGATTATCAGTGGAATTTCCCGAACATGAACGTCGTGGGGCCGGCCAGGCGGAGCATTCTAAACCGGGAGCGATACAACTACCGCGGCGTTCAGATGGTCGATCTCATTCACGCATCGCGGGGCTGCCGGTACAACTGTTTCTGTTGCTGCACCCCGTACCTCGGAGGCCGGGAGTTCCGTCCCCGGCCCATCGATGACGTTGTGCGCGAGGTCGCGGCCATTGACAACAACCGCCTCTTTTTCGTGGACAACTCCCTGGCCCAGAACGACCAGTGGGAAAAGGACCTTTTCCGTGCGTTGATCCCCCTGAAGAAGAAATGGGTATCTCATCCCATCAAAGACGATGACGAGATACTGGATCTGGCGGCCGAGGCAGGCTGCTGGTATGTGTACCAGGCCATCTTCGATACGTCCGATTATATCCGGAACCGGGTGAAGCGCCTGCAGAACCGCGGCATCGGCGTAGAGGGAACGATCATCCTCGGGATGGATGAACAGGATGAGGACTATGTCAAGCGGCTCGTTGATTTCCTGCTTGAGATCAAACTGGACCTGGCGGAGTTCACGATCCTGACGCCCTTTCCCCATACGCCGGTCCGTGATGCGCTCCAGAAAGAGGGCAGGATCCTGTCGAACGACTGGAACCAGTATACGGGCGGACAAGTCGTGTATCAGCCGGCAAAGATGACGCCGGCAAAGCTGCAGGAGCTCTATTATTATGCATGGGACACCTTCTACAAGGAAACCAGCCAGAACCTCAAAATGGCAAAACTTTTTCTGAAGGTCATTGAAAAGGAAAAAGCGGACGGCACGTACCGGGGGGGTGCGAATCTCCGGCGCCGAAAATGGCAGAAGGACGCATCCACGGAGACGGTCAGATGAAAGTGCTTTTGATTTCAGCCAACGTTACTCTGTCGCCTTACCCGCTTTATCCCCTTGGGGTGAGCATCATCGCCGCGGTGCTGACGAAGGCCGGCCATGAAGTGAGGCAGGCGGACTTTCTGCAGCAGAATACGTCGATCGAGGCGATTAGCCGGGAAGTGCAGGAGTTCGGGCCCGACCTTGTCGGGATATCGGTGCGGAACATCGACAACGTCAACCTTCTGCATGAGCAGCATTATATTCAGAACGTGAAGAACCTCGTGACCATGGTGCGCGGGGTCTCGAAGGCGAAAGTGCTCCTTGGAGGCGCGGGCTTCTCCCTGATCCCGGATCTGATCCTGAAAGAGACGGGAGCTGACTACGGCATCGTCGGCGAAGGCGAGGTCCTGGCTGTTGAGTTCGCGAACAACGCGGCGAAAGGGATCTACCCGAAGGAGCCGCTTGTCCGTTCCACGACCAAACTCGCCGGCGATCAGATCAAAGCGGCACTGTATGATGAACGGCTGCTCGAATTTTACCTGCACAGCGGCAACATTGCATCGATCCAGACGAAGCGGGGATGCACCTATAAATGCGTGTACTGCACGTACCCAGTGCTCGAAGGCGCAGAACTCAGGAAACGCGATCCGAAAGCAGTTGTGGACGACATGGTGCTTCTGCGCGACCGGTACAAGACCAAGTATGTTTTCTTCGTCGATTCCGTGCTCAATGACGATGACGGGGCCTATTTGGACGTGATCAGCGAAATGGAGCGGCGGGACTTTTCCATGCCCTGGACCGCATTCATCAAGCCGGGCGGCCTGACGGATGAGATCGTCGAGCGCATGAAGAAAACCGGGTTTGCGGCGGCAGAGGTCGGCACCGACGCGGCCTGCGACACCACACTTAAAAAACTGGGGAAAAGCTTCACCTTCAGCGACGTCATAGCTACGAACGACCTCCTCGTGCGCCACGGCGTAGCCACCTCGCATTTTTTCATGTTCGGCGGTCCGGGCGAGACCGAGGAGACCGTGCAGGAGGGGATCAGGAATATCCTGAGCCTCCAGAAATGTGTGGCCGTTATCTTTATGGGCATCAGGATACTGCCGAACACCCCCCTGGCCTGTCTGGCGATCATGGAAAAACTGATCTCGCCCGATGACGGCCTCTTGAAGCCCGTCTACTATATTTCACCGACGGTAGATAAAAAGTGGCTTGAGGAAACGCTGACCAGGGCCTTTGCGGACGTACGCCATTGCGTGTTCCCGCCTGACGCCATGGACAACAGCCTGCAGGTGCTGCACAAGCTCGGCTACACCGGACCCATGTGGGACCTGCTGTTGCCGAACAGGAAGCTCCGGGAGAGGGCGCGGAATGCGGCAAAGTAGCCTGCGTCATCCAGACGTCTGGTGCGCCGTGCCGGTCTTTAATAACGGCGCCACGGTGAAGGACGTTGTCATTGCCTGCCGCTCTGTTCTGCGGAACGTCGTCGTTATCGATGACGGCAGCACGGATGCTGATCTGGCCTCGCTGCTCTCTGGCCTGGATATCGTGCTTTTGAAACACGGGAACAATCTCGGCAAGGGCGCGGCAATCCTGACGGCAGCACGCTATATCGAAGAACACGGCGGGACGTACATGATCACGGTCGACGCCGACGGCCAGCATGATCCCCGTGACATGGAACATTTTTTCCCTCTGATCGAGGAGAGCGATGCGCGTCTCATTATCGGGTGCAGGGATTTTCACACGGACAATGTGCCCGCATCGAGCCGCTTTGGCAGAACATTCGCCAATTTCTGGCTCAAGGCCGAGACCGGCCGCACGATCGACGATTGTCAGAGCGGTTTCCGCGCTTATCCTGTTCGCTATCTCAACCAGCTGCGCTTCAAGGGCAGCCGGTATGATTTCGAGGCGGAGGTGCTGGCCAAAGCGGCCTGGGCAGGGCTGGAGCTCGTGACGGCGCCGGTCTCGGTCCATTACCCGAGGCCTGAGGAGCGGGTTTCGAGCTTTAAACCAATTCTCGACAACCTGCGGCTCACGCGCATCCATTCCATGCTGGTAGGCAGGCGTCTGCTGCCGTTGCCTCATAAGAAACTGGTGAAGAGGGAGTCCGGTTTCGACCTGTCCCTGCTTCGCCATCCGGGCAAGGCGTTGCGGCTGCTGCTCCAGGAGAACGCGACCCCCGAAGGGCTGGCATGGTCCGCCGCCGTGGGCGTGTTTCTCGCTGTATTGCCGATCCTGTTCGCGCATTCGTTCGTGATCCTGTATGTCGCGCTCCGGCTGAACCTGAACAAGGTCGTGGCGCTGAATGTTCAGCATATCGCCATGCCGCCCTTTATCCCGGCGCTGTGCATCGAAGTGGGGTACTATATGCGTCATGGCCGATGGCTTACGGACCTTTCTTTTGCAACGGTATTCGCGCAGTTCTCAGCGCGCTTTTACGAATGGTTCCTGGGATCGCTCATTATTGCCCCGCTCCTCGCTGTTCTGATCGGAGCGATCATGTACCTTTCCGCAACAATGATAAAGAAGATCAGGGACACCAATGTCAGCAACGAAAAGTGTTGAACGGAACCGGGGCAACCGGTTAGGTTTCTGGTTTTTCCGTACTGCGGCGAGGTTCTTCGGACTGCGTGGCGCATACGGCTTGCTGTATTTTGTCAGCCTGTACTACCTGATCGTTGATCGCCCGGTAGTTGCCGCGAGCATGGCCTATGTCCGGAGACGCTTTCCGGACCACGGGGCTCTCCGGCGGATGATTGACGTGTACTTGCTGTTCGTGAACCAGGGAAAAAGCCTCATCGACCGGTACTACGTCGCCGCCGGCGGCAGTGATATCGACCTCGAGCTGCTGGGGTATGAAAAAGTAAAGGACCACCTGGCCGGGGGGCACAAGGGAATGATTTTCCTGACGGCCCACGTGGGCAACTGGCAAGTTGCGACAACAGCGCTCGGGAAACTCAACCGTACCGTGTATCTCATGATGCGCCCCGAGGACAATGTTGCCGTCAAAGAGGCGCTGAACATCGACAGCGCACAGGAGACGATTAAAATTCTGTACACGGATGGTTCCCTGGGAGGCGTTGTCGAGGCGTTGAAGGCGATCAGCCAGGGAGGCATCGTCTCGATCATGGGAGACCGCACGTACGGATACGGCTCCATGGACGCGTCGCTCCTGAACGGAAGCGTTCAGTTCCCGTACGGCGCATTCAGCCTCGCGGCCGCGGCGCAATGTCCTGTTGCGGTTCTGCTGTCGGCCAAGGTGGGTGTGAAGAAATATGTGACCGACATTTCTCACGTCATCAGCCCGCCGACAGGCGCGCGCGGCGGCAAGGAAGCGGAGATTGCTGCCTGTGTTCAGGAATTCGCACGCATCCTGGAAGAATATGCAATTCACTATCCCTATCAGTGGTTCGTTTTTCGAGACATGTGGCAGGGAAATGATTGATACGATAAACACCTTACGCGCAAGGAGATGAAGATGGAAAACAGCAAGGAACAGGAACTGGCAAAGATTCGTAAAGACCTCAAGGAAATGATCGTCCGCGATCTCTCGCTGGAGGACATCAACCCGGCGGACATCAAGGATGACGAAGTCCTGTTCGGTGAAGGGCTCGGACTGGATTCCCTTGATGCCGTCGAGATCGTGGTGCTGCTGCAGCGCAATTTCGGCATGGAAGTGAAGAATATGGACCAGGGAAAAGAGATCTTCCATTCCATCGATACGATAGCTCATTTTGTGTATGAGAACAGAAAAAAAAGCTCGTAATGGCAGCGCCGCGGTCAACATGATGAGGTTTGTTATCACTGCGGGACTGTTGATGCTCATGGTTTCCTGCGGCGGCCTCGGCGCCCGGGAACCCGTTGTTCTGCGCGGCTCAGTCCCGCTGATCACGTTTGTGTTCGACGACGGGAACGATACTGATTATCTGATAGGCAGGGAGGTCTTTCGTGAGCTGGGCGCTGTCGCCTGCTCGGCAATCACCACGGGCTGGATCGATACTCCGGGGCATCTGTCCCTGGAACAGATACGGGGGCTCAGGGACGCGGGTTGGGAGATCATGAGCCACACCGTGTCGCATCCGAGGCTTACCTCGCTCAATGCCGCGCAGATCGAGGAAGAATTCGCGCAATCCAATGCGTTTTTTGAGCAAAGAGGCATCGTGGTCCGTAACGTTGTGTATCCCAAGAACATGAGCAATGAATTGGTCAGGACGATCGCGAGGAAGTATTATCGTTCCGGCAGGGGCGGGACGTACGCGGTGAATACCGCGGACACGGATCCGTACTTTTTGAAATCCTATCCGATCAAACATGATCTTGCCGGGCTTAAGCGTTCAATCGACGGCGCCTATGCCGGCAGAGCATGGATCATTCTCTATCAGCATGAGATCGACATCAATGCCCGCGCATCGGTACGCACGGGAGTTTTTGTCCCCGGAGAAACACTGCGGTTCAGTCCGTCGGGAGCTGTTGGAAGATATGAAGCTCCGGCGTGGTTCCAGCATTTCGGTTCGTTGTATTTTGTCCCCCTCTCCGGGACTCCGAAGGCGGGGGACCGCGTCGAAGGGCAAAGGAGCGCCGCAACGGCGCGTATCGACCGTATTCTGTACGACGACCAGGCCCAGCTCCGGTCCCTGGTCCGGTACGTTCGAACGCAGTATCCGGAAATGCGCATCGTTACCATTGATCAGGGGCTGGATATTCTGGGTATGCCGAAAAAGGAAAAAGCGTCACTGGGCTCTTCGTTGCACGGCACTGCCGGATCATTATCCGGCAGTCCGAACTGAAGAATGCGGATACTATGAATACACCTTTCATGCTGATAACCGGTTTAGGCGTCATATCCGCCGCGGGCAATGATCTTGCCGAAACCCGCCGGTCTTTCGAACAGGGGAGGCGGAACGCGGGACCGGTGACTCTTTTTCCCACGATCCTGAAATCGCCTGTTTTTGAAGTGAAGCGCCTGCCTGAAGAATATTATCTGGAAGGCTGGCGGACCTTGAGCCTTGCCCTTGTTGCCGTTGACCAGGCGCTCAAAGAAGCGCGCCTTTTCGATCTGTCGGGATTCCGGGTAGGGGTATGCATGGGCACGACAGTGGCTAGCCAGCTGAACGCGCTGCAGTTTTATAAAACATACCGCGAGAGCGGCGCGGCGCCGATGACTTCGGTGGACAGATTCCTGAAGGGCAATTTGGCGGAGTATATTGCGCGCAGGATCAATGCGCAGGGCCCGCAACTGAGCGTGGTGAACGCGTGCTCGTCAGGGACCGATGCCGTGGGAATCGCGCTGTCGTGGCTCAAGAGCGGCCTGTGCGACATCGCGATCGCCGGAGGATCTGATGAGCTGAACCATGTGCCTTACTGCGGCTTCAACTCCCTCGGCATTGCCAATCAGGGGCTCTGCGCGCCCTTTGACCGGGACCGCAAGGGGCTGAACCTCGGTGAAGGCGCCGGAGTGATGGTCATCGAGACCCCTGACGCGGCGCGCAAACGGGGGATGTCTTCAGGACTTTTTCTTGCCGGCTATGGAACTTCAAGCGATGCCTATCATCTGACAGCTCCCAGCCCGGAAGGGGTGGGGCTACGGGCCGCGCTTCATGCGGCCATGACGGAGGCGGGTATCGCGCCCGACGCAATCGGATTTGTAAATGCCCACGGCACGGGAACCCATGACAATGACCAGGTGGAAGGCAGTGTCCTGGCCGATATCTTCGGGACTGACCTCAACATGCTCTCCACCAAGGGGTACACGGGGCATACGCTGGGCGCTGCCGGCGGCATCGAGGCCGTATTCACGGCAGCGGGCCTCCGCGAACGCTGGATACCGGCCAGCGCGGGTTTCGAGAACAAGGATGAGGCCATCCCCATTTCACCGGTACGGTCAGCAACCACTATCAATAAGCGCTATGCAATCTCCACATCACTGGCCTTCGGGGGCACCAATGCCGCGATCGTGATCGGACGGGAGGCTGGCGCATGAAGATCTTGGGGATCGGCATGATCTGTTCGCAGGGCCTCGGCGTTTCCGCGCTCGAAGAGGCCCTCAAAAACGGCTGGCAAAAACCCGGGGAAACCGGGGCCCATTGGCTGGCCCCGTTAGGCCGCTTAAGCAAAGGTAGTAAGGCGGCGGACAGCACGAATAACGGAGATTCGACGAGCGATCTATCGGGGCTCGGCAATGAAAAAGCTCCGGCATATCTCGTCAAATTCGATGCGGTGCCCGACAAAACGCTGCTCAAAAAAATCCGGCGTTCCGATGCCGTAAGCAAAATGTCCGTGCTTGCCGCGTCCGATGCCCTGGTCAACAGCGGGACCGAGAACATTGCCGCAAAAAAGCTTGGTATCATCGTGGCCACGGCATTCGGCCCCCATGTGACCACCTTCAATTTTCTGGATGACATCCTGGACCACGGCGATGCCGCTGTCTCGCCGACCACGTTTTCAAACTCAGTGCATAACGCCGCGGCCTCCTACATCGCCATGTCGCTTGATATCAAGGGGCCGACGCTGACGATCACCCAGTTCAGGTTCTCGTTTCAGTCAGCGCTGCAGCTGGCGCAGGCCTGGCTTGACCAGGGACGGTGCGACTACGTTCTTGCCGGGGCGGTGGACCAGTATGGCGATGTCCTGGGGTACGTTTCCGATCATAAACTGACAACGGCGAAGGATGGCAGGATAAAACCCTTTACCTTCAACCCCACCTGTCAGGTCCCGGGCGAGGGCGCGGCCTTTTTTCTCTTAAGCAACAAAGGCGAGGGGAACGGGTATTGCTCCGTCAATGCGGTCCATACCAATGATGACCCAGAACAGGGCAAGCCCGTTGATATTAATATTATCGATGCCGACGGGATGCTGCCGGACGAGTCCGCTTACCTTGCATCCCTGTCGAACGACATTCCCACTGCGGCCTATTCGCCGCTCTTCGGGAGCATGATGATCGGCAGCGCTTTCAACACGGCCGCAGGAGCGCTGATGCTGAAGCAGCAACGGCGCTATGCGACCCCGGTGCAGGACAACCCCCGGGGCATCCGCATGCTCACGGAGTCGGGGAGCGGCCCTCTGGAAACGATCCGCTGCACAGGGTATAACTGTTACGGGGAACGATCAGTGATTTATTTGGCGAAGGCCTGAGTAGTTACGTTTTGCTTTAGTTCTGGTCTCAAAAACTATTGGATGAGATTCACCTGCAGTAAACCCTTACCCATGAGGCTGACAACATGACTGTACAGGAAATAGAAAATACGCTGATCAAGGGAATCGCTTCCATCTCGAATCAGGACGCTTCGGCCGTGGCGCCGGACAAACCGTTCCATGAACTGGGGATCGACTCGCTCGGCTTCGTCGAGATCCTGGTGTTCATCGAAAAGACCTTCAAGCTTCCGCTGATAGCGTCGGACCTGACCAAAAAGGACTTCGAGACCATACATTCCCTGGCATCGTATATCAGCACCAGGCTGTAGCCGGACATCCTATGCTCGTGTCAAAACAGAAACGGTACCTCTCGGGCTCCGATTGGGTGATCAACACCCTTGACTATATGATGAAGGCCGCGACCTGCGCCGGGAACATGTCGCAGGTGGTCCTTGAGCTGGACGGACTCCTTGACGAGTCAGAGGTCAGGAGCCGGTTAAATGCGTTTGTGAAGCAGTTCCCCGTGCTGCAGGGGCACGTGAGCCGTGATATCAAGCTTGCCCCGTACTGGAAGATACCCGGGAAATCGGGACGGGACGTATCCTTGACGGTCCGGAACGCCGAGACCCTGGTGTCCGGAGAATCCGCCTTTGCGCACTTCGAGAAAAGTGCCAATGCGCCTTTTCAGGACGACAACGAACACCTCGCGTTCCATCTTTTCAAGGACCGCGGCCGCTGCCTGCTTGCCATGGCATTCGACCATCGCATCTTTGACGCGCGGGGCGCGGAAATGTTTTTGAACCTGTTCCAGCGGAGTGTGAAGAGCGGTTCTTCCACCGTGTCGGGCGATATTGCCTTTACCTCATCATCGGCCTTGACCCAGTGGTCGAGGAAGTTTCTGGCCGGCCGCACGGTGAATCGCAGGATCATCGGGCTGTCGAAGTTGTCGCCCCGGGCGCTGCCGGTTCCCCAGGACGGCACGGGACGCCAGCGCTATCATCTTCTGTCGTTCACTGAACAGGAAACGGCGGCTATTTACGACCGGGCTTACACCGAGGCCGGGTACCTCATGGAATCGCCATATTTGCTGTCCGTTATTATTCAGTGTGTGCATGAACTGTGCGCAACGAAGCAGGTGACTGGTTCCTGTTACCTGATTCCCGTGACCATGGACCTGCGGCCCGGGCGTGATCCGCTGCAGGAAATTTTTTTCAACTACGTGTCTTACCTTTTCTATCAGATCCCGGTCCATGAAGCCGATGATCGAAAGGGACTGATTTCCGTGCTCAAACAGCAGATGTACGACCAGGTGAAGTCAGGTTTTCCTAAAGACCTCGCGGAGGCGAGCCTGCTGACCCGCATCGCGCCGCTGCCAGTACTGGGGAAGCTGCTTCACCTTCCGATGAAAGGGAAAATGGCAACTTTTGCGTTTTCCCATCTCGGGAAGAGCTCATATCAGCAGCCGCTGTTCATGGATGCCAAGGTCACGAATATTTTTCATATGCCGCGGGTCCCCGTGCCGCCGGGGCTGGGCTTCTTCAGCAATTATTGCAGCAATAAGCTCAATGTGGTCATCTCCTCTCTGGATGGAGTGCTCAGCAGCGATGAGGTCCTGATGCTCGACAAGGGGATCAGGAAGCGATTCGGCGTGGGGAGCGGCACATGAGTTTTCCCTGCGAGGCGCTGGTGATAGGGGCCGGCGTGGCGGGTGCAACGGCTGCGGTCGCCGCTGCGCGGGGCGGCGCCCGCACGATACTTGTTGAAAAAGAGCGCTATTTCGGCGGTACGGGCTTTGCGGGCAGGTTCCAGCATATCTGCGGTCTTTACCTGAATGCCGACGAGGCCCCGGTGGAAACGCTGAACCCGGGGATTACCCGCGAGATCTCCGGACTTTTGTTTAAGGCCTCTTCGGGAAAAAACATACGGAAGATCGGCCGGGTCTACGTGCAGCCTTATGAATATGATGACCTGCAGTCCGTTCTTGCATTGCTGTGCCGGAGAGAGAACAATATCGCAACGCTGCTGGAACACACCGTACTAGCGGTCGCGATGGAACAAAATGAGATTGCGACCGTTACCATAGAAGGTTTGGGCGTCAGGCAGGACATTACACCGAAAATGGTCATTGATTGTTCGGGCAGCGGTGAAGTTGCCGCTTTTGCAGGCGCTCCTTTTGAGCTCACGCAAAAGGATGAACGACAGCTGGCTGGATTCGTGGTCCATGTGAAAGGGCTTAAGCACGTGGATGAGAACCTGTCCCTCAAGGTCCCCTATCATCTGGCTCAGGCGGTGAAGCAGGGGATCTTCGCGCCTGCGATGAAATTTACGGTCTTCAGCCCCGGCGATGCTGCCGACGACGGGTATTGCAAAATGAGCATCTCCAGCAGTGACGGGACGCCGACAGAGGAAACAGCCCGTGTAGACGCCGAGGCGGCGATCAGGTATCTTGCGTCAGTTCTGCCTGCGTTTGAGGCCGCCACTATTGCCGATACCTCGCTCAAGGTGCTCGAACGAGAAGGCAGGCGGGTTGTGGGGGCGTATACGCTTACGAAAGAAGACGTGCTTTCGGCAAGGAAGTTCCCCGATGGCGTGGTCAGGAACGCCTGGCCCATCGAGCTCTGGGACAGGACAAAAGGCACGATCTATAAATACGTCCCGCGCGGGGAATATTACGAGATCCCATTCAGATGCCTTATTGCCAGGGGGACCACGAACCTGCTGACTGCGGGCAGGTGCATATCCGTCTCTCATGAGGCGCTCGGCTCCACGCGCGTGATGGGCACGTGCATGGCCCTGGGAGAACAGGCGGGCAAGGCTGCCGCGTATTGGATCAGGAATGGGAAGTTTCCAGACAACATCAGGGAGTATTAAACCTGAACAAATAGTAAAAAGGGGGTCATCGTGCGAATATTACTCGTTAAACCGAACCCGCAGCTCCTGGTAGCAAAGCGCCTGCAGGAGGGCTTTCTTCACCTTGAGCCGCTTGAACTTGAGATGGTTGCCGCTGGCGTGCCGCCAGAAGACGAGGTGGTGATCCAGGACCTGAGTTTCGAGAAAGACCCCGTGCTGGGTTTTCAGGAGAAAGTCCGCACCTTTGGTCCGCAGATCGTCGGCTTCACCGGCTACAGCAGCCAGTCCGCCCTGGTCAAGAGCCTTGCCAGGCTTGTTAAAGAGCACGATCCGAAAATCGTGACCATTGTCGGCGGAACGCACGCGACGATCATTCCCGCGGATTATACGGTGAATTGCGACAGTCTCGACATTATCGTTCGCGGCGAAGGCGGCACCGTGTTCGGCGAAATCGTCAGACGCTTCAAAAACAACGAACCGCTGGCCTTCGGCGAGGCCGTGCTCTCGCCCAAGTCCGCTGATTTCGCGGAAAAAGCCGCCGGTCCGCCGCCGGAGTTTCCTCCCGTGGACCAGATCCCCCGGGCGCGCCGCGAGCTCGTTGACCGGTCCCGGTATTTCTGCGTCTGGACCTCAAGTTCGGAAAAGAAGCTCGACACGATGTTCCCGCGCATGGCCAGCATGCGCACGTCAACAGGTTGCGCTTACTCCTGCTCCTTCTGCGTGGTGCATTACCTGATGCGCGGCAAGTATCTCCAGCGCCAACCCGAGGATGTGGTGGACGAGATCGCCAGGGTCCCCGAGGACCATATCTATTTTGTGGACGATGAGACCTTTCTGAACAAGGACCGTTTGACAAAGATCGCGAACCTGCTGCTCGAACGGGGGATAAAAAAGAAGTACATCAGCTGGGCACGGGCTGACACGATCGTGAAATATCCCGAACTCTTCAGGCTCTGGAAGCAGGTGGGCCTCGGCGTGGTCTATGTGGGTTTGGAGGCCATGGTCGGTTCCCGGCTCGACAAATACAAAAAACGCACGAACGTTGACACGAATCGCAAGGCTGTGGAGCTGCTCAAGGAGATCGGGATCACGCTCCATGCGAGCTTCATGGTGGACCCCGACTTCTCGGTCCAGGACTTCAAGGACCTTGAAAAAGAGATCATGCTTGTCTGTCCGGCCGAAGTTACCTTCACGGTCTTCTCACCTTCACCGGGCACCGATCTCTGGAAACAGCACAAGGACGACTTCATCGTCGATCCTTACCTGTACTACGATTGCATGCATACGATCTTGCCGACCAAACTTCCGATGAAACTTTTTTACGCGCATTTTGCAAAGCTGTCCCGGGTCGCCTTGCAGGCAAATCCGCTGCGGGTGCACAAAGTAAAGGTGCCGTTCAAGGAAATGATGAAGATCATTTTTCTCGCCACGCGCTATATATTCTCGATGCGCAATATCTATAAGGATTACCTGCCGAAAAAAGGATGAATATTTACGATATCATAAAGCGGGAAACCGAAAAGGTTTCCAGCAAGATCGCGGTGATCGAGGACAGGGACAGCATCACCTATGGCGACCTGTTGGCTGCAGCGAATCGCGTTGCGGTGACGCTTCACAAAAAAGGCGTAAGCCGGTTGCACCGCGTAGGCCTGCTGTGCGACGACAGCATCGATTACATCATCATGAGCCTGGCCATCCTTTCCCTTTCCGCAGTCATCGTGCCGGTCTCGACCGAACAAACCGCGGAAGAGATCGAGGACGTCATCGACCGGATCGACGTCGACTTCCTGATTGCCGAGCCGAGCCTGCGTCAGGGCGGTTACGGCGAGGCGCTGCAGTCGGAAGGGCTTTTTAAAAAACAGTTCATCTTTGCAAAGAGAACGGTCCGGGAAAGGCCGAAAGCCGAATATTTCAGGATCAATCCCGCTTTTATCCGCTTCACCTCGGGGACCACCGGCACGAGCAAGGGAGTGGTGCTCTCTCACGAGGCCATTGTTGAGCGGACCGACGCCGCTGACAAGGGTTTGCAGATAACGTCTCAGGATACGGTGCTCTGGGTGCTGTCCATGAGCTTTCATTTTGTGGTCACTATTCTCTTGTTCCTCCGGCGCGGGGCGACTGTCGTGCTTTGCGGTCACCGGTATCCCACCTCGCTTATCGAAGGGGTGAGGGCGCATAAGGGAACGGTCATCTATGCTTCTCCTTTTTATTACAGCCTCCTGTCGCGGACCGAAGCTCTGCCCGGAGATGTGCTGGAGCATATTCGTTTAGCGATCTCCACGGCAATGAAACTGCCTGACCAGGTGGCGGAGTCTTTTCTCGCGAAGTTCGGTTTTGAATTGACCGAGGCGTACGGGATTATCGAGGTCGGCCTGCCTTTTATCAGGCTTTCCGGGACCCGGGACAAGCGGGGCTCCGTGGGCAGGCCTTTGCCGGATTTTGAAATAGCTCTCGATAAGAAGGACGCGGACGGTGTCGGGGAGATCCGTATCAAAGGGAAAGGCATGCTCGACGCATATTATTCCCCCTGGCAGGGCAGGGAGGACATTCTGAGCGACGGCTGGTTCAAGACCGGAGACCTCGGAAAAATAGATGGAGAAGGTTTTCTCACGATCGTGGGCAGGGACAAGGACGTGATCAATTTCGTGGGCATGAAGGTTTTTGCCCTCGAGGTGGAGTCCGTTCTGAACCGGCATCCGCAGGTGAGGGAGTCGCTGGTGTACGGCGCCGCGCACCCCCATTACGGGCAGCTGCCCATGGCGAAGATCGTTCTGCGGGAAGAAAGCGGCGTTCCGGATGCCAATGATCTCAGGCGTTACTGCTACCAGCATCTGGCGCGGTACAAGGTGCCGAAGGATTTCGAGTTCGTGGGCCAGTTGCCGAAAACCGCAAGCGGAAAATTAAAACGATGAGAATATTGCTGATCAACCCTTTTGGCTCGAACTGGGTCGAAGGCAGGGAAGACAAGACCGAGACCGCAATCCGCATGGCGCCCATGGGCATCTTGTCGATCGCGGCGTATCTGGAACAACAGGGCATTGACGTGGAACTCCACGACTGCCGCGGCCCGGTTACACGCGTCGGGACCGCCGACGTCCTCGCCCGGATCGCCGATTTCAAGCCGGACATGGTGGGATTTACCGCAGTAACGTCGAGTTTTCTGAACGCCTATCAACAGGCGGAAGCGATCAAAAAGACATCGCCTCACATCAAAACTATTGTTGGTGGCGTGCACGTTTCCGCGCTGCGCGGAAAGATTCTGGAACGATTTCCCGCCATCGATTACGTGGTGACCGGCGAAGGCGAGAAGGCCATGGCCGAACTCGCCACAGGCGCGCAGCCGGAAACCATTCAGGGTCTGGTGTATCGTGAAGGCCCTGAAATAAAAGACAATGGCCTCAGGGCCGATCTCTGCGAGCTCGACACGCTTCCCTTTCCGGCCTACCACAAGCTTGAGGGTTTCCCCAGGCGCTTTGAAGCCGCGTTGTTCAACTATCCCAAGGCGCCGTCAGCCACGATCATTTCGAGCCGGGGCTGCCCCTATCAGTGCTCCTATTGCGACCGGTCGGTGTACCGCCGGAGCTTCCGGTTCAATTCAGCCGAATATCTCTATGAGCATATGGCGTTCCTGAACAAGAACTTCGGCGTCAGGCATGTGTTCTTTTACGATGACCTGTTCACGTTCAATCGCGAGCGGATAGAAAAATTCTGCAGCCTCCTCCTGCAAAAACCGCTCGGCATGACCTACAACTGCGCCGTGCGCGTGGGCCATATCGATGACGCGCTGCTCGCGATGCTCAAGGCATCGGGCTGCTGGATGGTAAGCCTCGGCATAGAGTCGGGGGCCCCCGAGATTCTTGCGCGCCATAAAACCAAGGTCGATTTCAACGAGATGAAGACCACGGTGCGGCGAATCCAGAAGGCGGGCATCAGGGCCAAAGGCCTGTTCATGATGGGTCTTCCTGGCGAGACCGAGGAGACCGTGAAAATGACAACGGACTTCATTAACGGGCTCGAACTCGACGACATGAATATGACCAAGTTCACGCCGTTTCCGGGTTCGCCCATCTATCAGACCATTCATGACGAGGGAATATTTGAAGAGAAGTGGGAACTCATGAACTGCCTGAATTTTGTGTTCGTGCCAAAAGGGATCGGATCGAAAGAGCGGCTCGATGACCTGTATAAACAGTTCATCAAGCAGTTCTATACGGGCAAGAACTGGACCCGTAAATTCGTGCCGCTCATGTTCAAGTCGCCTGATAGCGCGCGTCGTTTGTTCAGGAATTTGCCTACGTTTCTCAGGATCAAACGCGATTTTGAGCCGAAGAAATAGATGTCTAATGCTCAGGATGAATAATCTTTCGCAATTAAAAGTGGCCAGCCCTTTCTAAATGCAATGTCCGCTGATCACTGCTGCTTTCCCGAATAAATCGTGATCCAGTCCGAGGAAGCGCCATACCAGTCGCTTGCTGAACCTTCAGTATTGCATTGGTCCAAACCGCACCAGTTCGTACTCTGATCTTTCCAAAAGTCGACGCCAAGCTGAGCAAGCGCGTTACCACTGAGTTTGATGCGAGCAGAGGCATAGCAACGTGTGGCATTGACCGGAATAGTCGGCCTTGCTCCTCCAAAATGCCAAGCTTTGTCGGGAATAGAACTTAACGGGAGTGACGCTATATCCGCTGAAAAATTCACATCCATCGCTGAGTGAGCATCGTTATTGCCGAACCAAGGGTATCTTGTATATAGACCGCTCCACACTACACCAGTGCCATTTCCCTGCTGTTCACCAGAGATAAGCGTTTCCTGTCCATTTACTGTACAATAAAACCGTACCCAATCAACGTCAAGATTACTTGCGCCCGTTTTTCTCGAGTCATGCACGGCTACAACCCATGCAAGGCCGGATGTCCATCCAGCAGGGGGCAGCCCCCGTTTGAACTCAGCATATTGAGGTACTGCTTCAGGCGGGGCTATGCTGTTGGCACGAGAATCGGGATGGCTGCGGCCGCACCCAGCAGCATAGATAACAGCAAGAACGAATAACACATCGCAAGTTCCGTTCCATATTGACGGTCTCATTTTACACCTCCCATAAATGAATTTTATCCAGAATCCTTTGGCTGCTACCACCGCATCTTATACGGATAGTAGTCACCCTCCCGGTTTATAAGTTTCACGATACTGCCGGCCTGTTTTGCCAGTATAGCGCCGGGCTCTATGCTGTGTGAACGCCATTCAATCTTTTTCATCCACCTTTTTGAAAAGCTGAGCGCTAACTGTCTGCGTGTTCGCGTCTTAAGAAACCCATGGTCACCGATTTCCGGCAGGAATCCTCTGCCCAGCATGCCGATGACAAGACGGTCGGCGAAGGGCGCCCGGAACTCCTCGATGAGATCAAAAACCAGGCTGCCCTGATCGCGTTTGGAACCATGCATAAAGCCAAAATAGGGATCAAGCCCGACTTTCACAATTGCACGCCAGACTTCTCCATACAGAATCCCGTACGTGTAATTCAAGCATTGATTAACCAGGTCCTTCGCAGCCTTTGTGGTGCGGCCCATAAAACCCAAATTCTGAGGTAGCATTTTGATAATGTTTTGCCAGTAGAGTGCTGCTGCATGACCTTCATAGCCCATCGCCTCGGTTCTTACAGAGGCGGCTGCCGGATCGAGCGTCAGAACCGTCTCTGCAAGACCGCGAATTGCATCAGCTGCTTCCGTTAGTTTCCATCCGAGGTCAGGAGTTATCTTTTTGCGGTATTTGGTGAAATACCGTAATACCGCCGCCTGATTCGTGATCTTGGATGAGAGCATTTTCAGCCCCGCAGTGACAACGTCAGGGTCATCCCGGCGGATCACCTGAAGCCCGCGCAGAAATGAACGAGATGAGTTTATCGAGTTCAATACAGCCATCGGCTCTCCAACGGGAGGTGCAAAGACCACGGGGATGTCAAGCTCCGCCAGACGAAGCTGGAGGTTGACTGAGATATTCATGCCGAATCCCTGAAGATATACCAAGCCGAGCTGATCCAGAGGTCGCCGATAGAATTCCGTTTTTCGCTTTTTTATCAGCAGATCATCGCCATCAATAGTAAGATAGCTGCCGTGTGTGAGGACGTATAAGCGGTCACCTTCTTCTACCAGAGAATCTTTGCTGTTGTCTTCTTCTTCATCTTCTCCCTTTTCCCCCGCATCCGCAATAACCATTGTTGGGTGCTTCTTGCCATCTTCACTCTCCGATGTATCATCTTTGATCAGACCGCGTACATTGCCTTCTGTTGTGCTGTGTCCTGGATACCCGTTACCAGTCTTCGCTTCTCGTTGCGCAGCCTCCTGATCGTTTTCCAGGTAGCATTCCGTGCCCGGCATACAAAACCGCTCTCGTGTCAGCCATACCGGATCATCCTTGACGCTCACGGGTAAATAATAATTCGCCATCTGTTCGATGCGGCCGTCCAAAAGGTGAAGTTGTTCAGCTATCGCGATTTCATCGGGCAAGGCAAAATAGTTTCTCCATCCACGCACAACCTCATTGATCCTCACGAGAGAATCCAGCCGTTGTCCAAGTGTTGCAATGGGTTCGCCAAGGGTTTTGATATAGCCGAGGAGCGTGTTCTGGATTTCGTCAACCTTGCTTTGTTTGATCGTAATCCGGTCCTGGTCGATTCTGAACCCGAGGTAATCAAAACCGGCTGCGACGGCTGTAATATCGGTCTTTGCGGGTTTCAGTTCAAGGTGCAACGGCTCAAGTAGAAAATTTTGCATGATTTGAAGCGCTTTTTGGGCTTCGTCCTCGCTTTGGGTTAAAATGATGATATCGTCGGCATACCGGACAAACGACATGCCCAACTTTTCGAAATGTTTATCAAGGGGATCGAGATAGACATTCGCCAGCAACGGCGAAATTGAAGCTCCCTGCGGTACGCCGACTTCTATCGGAACAATTTCTCCAAAGTCCAGAACATCTACGGTCAACCAATGCCGTATCAGATCCAGTGTGTCTTTGTCCCCGACGCGCTGGGAGATCAGATGCAGCAGCACGTCATGATCTATACTGTCGAAGCACTTTTTTATGTCTGCGATGACCGCCCATGTACGTCCGGTCTTGATCATGCTTCTTGCCATGGACAAGGCCTGATATGCCCGTCGATGCGGACGAAAGGCAAAGCTAAAACGGCTGAATATGGTCTCGAAAAGAGGCTCCATGAGCATTAGGCATGCTGATTGAACTGCCCGATCACGAACACAGGGTATGCCAAGCGTTCTCGTGCCTCCGCTGGCCTTGGGTATTTGCACCCGGAACAGCGGTCTTGCTCGATATTCACCCGTCTTCAGCTCATGCGCGAGTTTGGACAGTTCGTCATCAATACGTTCTTTGAATTGCGCTATGGTCACATTGTCAACTCCATGTGATGCCTTTCGTGTATTTTGTATCCTAAACCATCCCAAGCGCAGCATTTCCTTGTCACAAAGCTTTGTGAAAATATTGTCCTCGGATGCGGTTTCTTCATGTATCGTAATTCCCGTGGCCATCTGATGGACAGACATGATTTTTCTGTTTTTCGAGCATTTATAATTCAATTGATATGCGAGGCTCATCAAGGTGTTCGTATGTCGTACTTTTGCAACCATGGACTTGCCTGACTCGTTGGATTTAACCCAAATCTCGCCGAAATCCAAACCATTGATTCGCTCAACTTCCGTTTCCTTGAGCCAATTTGTATGGGCAGACTGTTTCAGAGGGTGCATTTTGCCCGTAACCCAAACGCTTGCCGACCTGGTCGCCCAGGACAAATGCAGGGGATACAGCGCACGATCCGATATAAATTTATGGACCGAGACGTGCCGAACAGCTAGGCCTGTTTCCTCGACCCAAGAAGGCATTGATGAACCAACGCTGATTTGCGGAAAGAGATGCATTATGGTCATCATCTGTTTTTTACTCCGTTGTTGGGCGGTGTTGTTCAAGTTCTTTTTCACGAGGTCTTCGATTGCGGCATTGAGCAATATTACGACTAATTTATGCTCGGCTTTTTCAAAGCATTCGGTGCGGCATTCTACCCAGAGCACAGCATTTCTGAGTAACGCATTGTTCAAATCCGGTCTATTAACACCTTCTGAAACCGCGTAGACGGCGGGAAAACGCAAAGCCCAAGAGAGCATGTTCAAAAGGCGGTTTAAGTATTGGGGGTCTTTTTGCGTGGCATGGTGCCACCGGCGGATTTCTGGTGACGATAATGATTTCAGCAATGCGCCGAGGCCCACGGTCCCGGATTGGGAAAGGCTGTAGCCCACCTCGGTCGCCCATGCAAGCGTTTCATTATCAACATGCATTTTGGAAAGATCCCGCACACCCTTAAGCATTTGCAGCAGCACCGGACGGAAATGTTCGGACCGCTCAAGATGGAGCAGAGCAACTGGGCGGAGACGATCGGCAAGGTCGCACCAGAGAACCTCTCGCCGTTGCAAGCTCATTTTGTTGGCCTCATTCAGGACCATTGCCCCTCGGCCGGTGTAATCCAAAATAATAGCCGCGCCGGTGGTCTCTTTGAACTTCAGAATGTTCCGCAGGGCGATTTCCGCCGTGTAGGAACCGCTGCCGAAGATTGAAAGCGTATTAGGCACACGTTGCATGACACTCCTCCTTTTTATCATCATTGACGGCATCATTTTGCTTGACGACAGCTCCATTATGAACCGCGCTTGTTTCCGCTTTTTTGTGTGCTTTTGCGGTGTTGAGATATTTTGCCAGGAGCGCTCGTTTACGTGAGTACCATTCTGTCCAAAGAAGGAATACGTTATTTCCCGGGCTCGCTGCGCATAACGCTTTTGCAACCTCGGCGCTTACCAGTCGGCGATTCTTTATCGTTATCTGTTTATGTTTTTTTGCATCATAGACTTCCTCGTCATCGCTCGGACTCAACTGCTGGATCAGTCTTTCAAGCGCGGAGACCCGCTGGCGCATATCTCGCAATGCTCCGCGAGCGGCGTAAATATCGAGAACATGCGCTTCCGATATTTTCAACTCGACACCGGTGATGAAGCATTTGGCCATTTCACACCTCCTTGTTTGGTTAATGATACTCTTCAACATCGCCCGCTATAATGGTGACACTGTTATTGCTTGCTTTCAAGTAAGTTCTGTGATATCAAGAAGATAATCTACAATTGGAAATGATGATTGGAGATAAGATGGAGTATCTTTCGCTCCAGGAAATACAAGCAAGTTCGGAGGCAATCTCAACTGCGCTTGACATGCTGATCAAAACTAAGGCTGTCACTAACAAACCCAATGCGAAACAGTGGCGCTTTCTGAGGGATTGTGTTCGCTGTCTGTTGTCTCCATGTTTGAATTCCGAATTTCTCGACCTTTCACCTGTGCAGGCGGCGCAATTGAAGTTTGAAGCGGAAGACCGGCTCAGAAGATACTATTTGAGGCCTGGACGGCCTATCGATATTCTTTTTACGCTGGTCCATAAATCCGAGCTTGCAAGTTATGGGTTGGTGGATTATGCAGCGTATCCATCGCTGGCTGGATACTGTGTCTTGGTACGTGATCATAATGATCGCCATGACACGGACCATGAACAACAAGGTGATCTGAAGACTTATTTGGAGCGAGTCATCACGGAATGTATAGACGCTGAATTCAGGGCTTATTCATTGTTGCCGCAAATCAACACGGAGGAGTTGCGGCGATGGTTCTGCGCCGACAGCCCGGCAATGAAAGAGATCATTAATCTTCTGACTCGTCATCAGAAAAGAGGTTGGGTTATATCAAACTTGCTGAATCCATCAACGAAAAGACTATTGAACATCAAAGTGAAGAAGATCACCGGTGGCGAGGCTGTCGTGAACACGATGGAGTACTGGTATTTGCGCTGGTTTGATATGAACAGCGGTTCTTACACCTATATCTATCGTGAAACAAATCGGCAGATATATATCGTCAAGAAAGAATCGGACGACTGGAAGATATTCCAAAATTTGCGGCCGTCGCCGCGCTCCTCAATTCCGCATCGCTGGAAAAAACGACAGAAAACATAGTCTGTTTTACTTTGTTTTTTAGATTGACCAACAGGTTGCAACTCAATATACTATGCTCAGTAGACTTCATTTCTCAGAATGAGTATTCTGGGAACTGGTTAAATCATTACACTTTTCCAGGTGGGCAAAGACGCCCATCTGGAATTTCTTTTTAAATACAACAGGGTTGAAGCATGTCACGTTTTGTCGAAAACCTATTTTCGACATTTTCCTGCGGGCCGCTTGCGACACGACATTTTCGTCTGAATAATCGCGCGGTTTGCGCACCCCAAAATATGCGGATTTACATCATTGTCGAAAATCGAGACTATAAACGTCCATTCCAGCCTGTAGCGCGGGCAATTACTTTATCTACCCCCCCATTTTCGAAACCCCTTTGTCGCAAGTGACCCCGCATCTTCATAGGCACAACCCTCTTTCGCAATACCATTCTTCTCTTTCCGGCGTATCATCTCTGGCAAACGCCCGTACTTGGTTCATGGATAGGCGATTAAACCCTGAGAGGAGAACAATATGACGGAAGTTACCATGACACACATGATCGAGGATTTCATCGTACATCTTAGCGCGGCAGGACGCGCAGCAAGCACCATCGACTGTTACCAGCGGGATCTTGATCGCCTTGCTCACGTTCTTGGCAAGATTCAGCCTCGCCGCATCGTTGATAATGATATTGACCGTACCGTTGTCACCATTGCTGTGGCAAAGCGGAACGGCGCACGGCGCTCGTCAGCTACGGTAAATCGGATTAAAAGCGCATACAGATCATTTTTTAAGTGGGCATTCGATTCAAATCGCATACCTTCCAACCCGGCAGAACGGCTGTGCCTGTCAAAAATTCATTCGCGGCCTACCACTCCGATAACCACAACTGAAATCACGAGTTTTCTTGAAACAATAAGGCTATCCGGCGATATACACGCGGATCGTGATGAAGCCTTATTCGCCACGTATGCCTACACCGGGACCAGACGCTCGGAAGTATTGTCCCTTACACTTCTCGATTACGATCATGATTCCGGCGAGCTATACTTTCCCCGGACGAAGAACGGGGGCAGGCAGATAAAGATCGTGCCTTCGCCACTTGCTGATATTCTGAAAAAGCGAATCCGTGTTTTACTGCGAGATGATGCGCCATTACGACCTTCCATGCTTTTCCCGGGTAGATCGGCAGATCAGGCAATGTCCGCGCGTCAGGTTCAGGTCAGGTTTGATAAGTGGAAAAAACTTGCGGGTATCAGAAAAACGCTGACGATTCACTCATTCAGGGCGGGTTTTGCAACCTCACTGTATGAAACAACCGGCGATATCTTTCTTGTGGCTCGCGCGATGGGGCATCGGGATGTCAGCACGACAATGCGCTACATCAACACAAATTCATCTGTAGTCAGGCGGGCGGTGGAGTATACATTTCGGCAGCCTTTGAAAAGAAATCACCTACTTGCGCATTGACTCGCACAGTAAGCTGTATTCATATTTATTGCTCTGAATCTATTTCGATTGCTAAGTTTGACCGTTCCCTTTATTGACAAATCCAGCGTTTTCTTGTATTGTGTGGCTTGCGCTCACCAGCATTGGTTTGCGCGAGTCGTTGCGCGGATTCCCGACGGCCTTCCCTTAAGAACGGAAAGAGAAATGGTCCGCCATGCATGACGCAGCAAGGTCATCCTGTATGGTTCGGCGTGAAGGGAAGAACGAAGGACGGAGTTAAGGCTTGATCCCTTTACGAGACATTAACCCGACCGAGCGCTTTGCCATCGTTACGTTCATCCTGATCGTGCTGAATATCGCGGTGTTCGTCTATGAATTGACCCTTGGTGAGATGGCCGGGGAGCGGTTTTTCGCTTCTTTTGCGCTTGTTCCGAAGCGCCTCTTTGCCGCTGACGCGGGTCCGGGCCCTTCGGTTCCCGCATCAGCGACGCTGTTCACCTCCATGTTCCTGCACGGCGGTTTTCTCCATATCGCGGGAAACATGCTCTACCTCTGGATATTCGGGAACAACGTGGAGGACGCCACGGGGAGAATACGTTTTGTTCTGTTCTACCTGCTCTGCGGTTGTTGCGCCGCTTATGTTCATGCGATGATGAACTCCGACTCGGTTACGCCCATGATCGGCGCAAGCGGCGCTGTTTCGGGCGTGCTCGGGGCCTATCTGCTTTTGTATCCGCGGGCGAGGGTCGTGACGCTTGTCCTGTTCGGATTTTACGTGAGAGCCATTGAGGTTCCCGCCATGCTCGTGCTGGGATTCTGGTTTGTGCTGCAGGTGCTGAGCGCTCTGATATCGAACAGCGCCGGCGGCGTGGCGTGGTATGCCCATATCGCGGGATTCGCGGCGGGTATGCTCCTGATCGGGCTGTTTAAGCATAAGGATGTCTCGTTCGGCGGGGTGAGGGGATTTCGTAATCTATGATCGTTTCGTGTGAGTGCGGCGCAAAGCTCAAAATCGATGATGCCAAGATATCCATCAAGGGTGTGAAGGTGCGTTGTCCGCGGTGCGGCAATGTGATCCCGGTCTCAAAACCGTCTGCGGCGCCGTTGGCGGCCTTGCGGGAACAAACCGGTTCTTTCGCACGCCCGGCCCCGTCATCAGATGCCCTGGTGCTGGTTGCCCATGACAGCAATGTTGTCAGAAATATGGTCAGTGGTCTCCTGATTGACGCGGGTTTCAGGGTAGATACCGCGGCTGAGGGTGTAGAAGCGCTCAGGAAGGCAACGGAGTACAAACCGCAAGGCATGGTACTTGACGTAGGGCTTCCGGGGATCTACGGTTTCGAGCTGTGCGAACGGCTGAAGGGAAATCCGGAGACGAACTCGATCAAGGTCGTACTGCTTTCGTCGGTATACGACAAGCGGAGGTATAAACGCACGCCAACCAACCTGTATGGCGCCGACGATTATATCGAAAAACACCACATCCCGGATGATCTGGTGAGCAAGCTTCGCAAACTCATCTTCCCGGAGCAGTTTTCAGATGAAGCGCCCAAGACCAAAGAGCACGGGCACGTCGATCTGCCCGAGATGTCCCGTCCCCCTGCACGGGAGTTCGAGTCTTCGCTGCTCACCATGGAACGTCAGGCGCATACAGACCGTGACGTATCCGACGCGATTCCTTCCCGGACCGCAACTCCGAAGGTCAGGGCAACGGACGGACACGAGGGTGCCGATCTTTTTCCCGATACCCTCAGCCTCGACGCTTCGATTTTCCAAAAAGAGGAGTGCGACATCCCGCGGGTGGACGAAGCAGATCCCATGGCCGTGGAGAAAGCGCGGCGGTTCGCCAGGATCATCGTCTCCGATATCGCACTCTATAATCAGGAGGCGGTGATCCTGGGTCTCAAGAATGGGACGTTCTATGAGCTCCTCAAAAACGATGTAGATGAAGGCAGAGACCTGTACGAAGAGCGGGTTCCCGCCGCAATCAAAGCGAAAAAAGACTACTTTCAAGAGGCTTTCGATAATTTTCTCGCTGCTGCAAAAAAGCAGAATGTTCGTTGACATACGGATAAAGTTAGTATATTATCATATGGTTTTGTCGGGGCGTAGCGCAGCCTGGTAGCGCACTTGGTTCGGGACCAAGGGGTCGGAGGTTCGAATCCTCTCGCCCCGACCATTTTTTAAGCACAATGCGGCACATTATCAGCAAAAGGAGCACCTTGCATCCTATTATTCCTGGCCCACGAGGTGTTCATGAGTGAGAGGGAACGGTCAGTTGACGATATGATGGGCGCCGAGCCCTACAGCGAGGAAACCGAGGAAAAAGAAAGCAGCGACAAGGAAAGCAGCAGAGAATCCTCCGACGGAGCGTCCGAAGCGCCGGCCCAAAAAGGCCTGGATGCCATCAAGTATTATCTCAAGGAAATCCGCAAGACCCCCCTCCTTACGTTTGAGCAGGAACAGGAACTCGCCAAAAAGATCGAGAAGGGCGACCAGAAGGCCCGCGCCAACATGATCGAGGCGAACTTGCGGCTTGTTGTGGCGATTGGGAAAAAATACATCAATCGGGGTTTGCAGTTCTCGGACATCATCGAGGAAGGAAATCTCGGACTGATCCGGGCTGTGGAAAAGTTCCAGTACCAGCGGGGGTTCAAGTTCAGCACCTACGCTTCCTGGTGGATCAAGCAATCCATCGAACGGGCGATCGTCAACCAGACGAGGACCATCCGCCTGCCTGTCCATATCGCCGAGATCGTCAACTCCTACATGCGCTCCGTGCGCCAACTCACGCAGGTCCTGGGCCGCGAGCCTCAAATAGAGGAAATCGCCAAGAAGATGAAGGTCACCGTCGACAAGGTCCGGAGCATCTCGCAGGTGGTGCGCGAGACCTACTCTCTGGACATGCTCATCGGCGACCAGGAGGAAGACACCCTCAAGGACATCCTTCAGGACACCAACGCGCAGTCGCCGGCGAGCGCATCGGAGGAGATTCGAAGACGGGAGCACATTGATGACTGGCTGCAGCAGCTTTCGGTGATCGAACGGAAGGTCGTGGAACTGCGGTTCGGGCTGGGCGACGGAGAGGCAAAAACCCTCGACAGCATCGGCAAGGAGTTCGGCATCACACGCGAGCGGGTGCGGCAGATAGAGACACAGGCGCTCAACAAACTCCGGGTCATCACGAAGCGGAAAAAGATCGATTTCGAGGAAATGCTGCTGTAATTTCGGATTTCGATTCTAACTCCGCACTCCGCACTCCGAATTCGCAATTGTTAATCGCCCCTGTAGCTCAGGTGGATAGAGCAACGGTTTCCTAAACCGTGTGCCGGAAGTTCGAATCTTCCCAGGGGCACCAAATAAATCAATATGTTAAGGCAGGTCATTTGACCTGCCTTTTTTTTGCTGTTACCCTTTTGTGACCCCGCTTTATTTTTTCTGCATATTCCCCCGCATGATCTCCGGTCTTCCATCCAAGTTTATTTCCGCTATCAAAAACGCTACTTGCCATTTCATATCGATAGTGATAAAGTAGTACGTAAAGGCTATCGATGGAGGTTGTCATGAAAACGGTTATCGTTTCTCCGAAGTATCAGGTCGTCATCCCGCGCGAAGTTCGTGAAACGCTCAGCATCAAACCAGGGGAGAAAATGCAGGTCATCAATTATGCAAATCGGATTGAGTTGGTGCCTGTAAAGAAGATAAAGTCCATGCGCGGATTTCTCAAAGGGATTGATACGACGGTGATCCGGGAGAAGGATCGCGTATGAACCTGGTCGATTCTTGCGGCTGGTTGGAATACCTCGCTGATGGACCGAATGCCGCCTTTTTCGCTCCGGCCATTGAAAATACCGAGGACCTTCTTGTCCCGACCATCTGTATTCTTGAAGTGTTCAAACGCGTCTTACAGCAGAGGGGAGAGGATGCCGCATTACAGGCAGCCGCTTTGATGCAGCAGGGACAGGTTATTGATCTTGACAGCGGAACAGCAGTAACCGCCGCGAAGATAGGGCATGAAATTAAGTTGCCTCTTGCTGATGCGGTGATCGTAGCCACAGCCAGGATTCACCATGCTGTTATCTTGACACAGGACTCAGACTTGAAGGATGTCGAGGGCGTGAGGTTCACGACGAAACGATGAAGAAACAAGTAGAGTATCTCCAGAAGCTGTTTTACGATATTTGGAATGATTTTGGGACCGTCTATCTCCTCGTGAAATATTCAGGCAAGACGATCATCGGCAAGCGGGGCTTTACTGAAGAAGAGATGAAGCGAGGGCTGGTTCTGGCTTTTAATAATAAAACCAATACTAAACTAGACTGGGATGCTGAGGGAAATATCTCCTGCATCCTCGCCTTCGGCACCCAGAAGGAAGATATTTACATCCATCACGATGACCTGCTCGGCGTGTTTTCGACCCAAGCAGGAGTGCAGTTCTTGAGAAGCGATGCCGGCGACGAACCAGCAGCTCCGGAAACGGATGCCGGGCATGGTGATGTGAAGCAGGTCGTTTCGATGAGCGATTTCAAGAAACGAAAGCCGCATGAGCGGACTTAGATAAGGGCAGAAGAAGAGGTAAGCCTGGCTCTGCCCGCATATGAAGGTGCGTGGTCCAGGAAGGTAGTCTTGAATAGTCGTTAAAAGATTATGGAGGTACCAAATGACGGATAAAACAACAACGATTTCCTGTCCGGAATGCAGCGGTAAAGGTTCCATAACGTGTCCTGTTTGCCGCGGGCAAGGAAGACAGTCCAGTACGAATGCCGCTCAACGTCCTTGTTCGAATTGTCACAGTACGGGGAAAAGCGTCTGTCCTCAGTGCCGGGGAGCGAGAAAAGTGGCGAGTAATAAATAACAATGTCCGACGCGTTTTTAAGTTCGACTTGGCTTTATTGAGGGCTGGAGGCGAGACGAGAAAAGCAAGTCGTCCACATTGCCTTTTCTTCGAATTTTCAGACTAAGGAATGTTTAAAAAGTCGAGGAACTGAAGGGGGCCAGAGCTGTGAATAAATAAAGATGGGGCATTCGGTTTTTATCCTTGACAAACTACCTGAAATTTCATACAATTCCCTGCTTACTAAAGCAAGAAGAGGAAACCCATAGGCTCGTAGCTCAGGGGGAGAGCGCTACCTTGACACGGTAGAGGTCGGCGGTTCGATACCGCCCGGGCCTACCATAAAAATACTTAGTACTATCATCTAGTTATGTTATCTATCTTATGAGTGAAATACAGCTCAGGCTGCCTGACGGTCAAGACAGAAAGTATGCCTCTGGCATCACCGGTCAGGAAGTTGCCGAGAAAATCGGCTCTCGCCTCGCTAAAGACGCGCTTGCCATTAAAATTGACGGTCAGCTTCAGGATCTCACTATCGCCATTGAACGTGATGCGCAGATAGCGATCGTGACGTTTGACGCTCCGGAAGGCCGCGAAGTGTACTGGCACAGTACTTCGCATCTTCTGGCGCACGCCGTAAAGCAGCTTTTTCCTGAGGCAAAGCTCGCCATCGGTCCGGCGATCGACGAAGGGTTCTACTACGACTTCGATCTTGAGCGTCCCTTGACGCCTGAGGATCTTTTGAAGATCGAAAAACGGATGGCAGAGCTGTCCAAGGCTGCCACTCCGGTCAAAAGAAAAACAATGAGCAAGGCTGATGCCTTGGCGTTCTTTCACAATAAAGGCGAGTCGTACAAGGTTGAGCTTATCACCGAGCTTCCTGATGCTACGATGACGATTTACGAGCAGGGAGACTTCGCCGATCTCTGCCGCGGGCCCCATGTTTCATCCACGGCAAAGATCAAGGCGTTCAAACTGCTCTCGATCGCAGGCGCGTACTGGCGCGGCAGCGAGAAGAACAAGATGCTGCAGAGGATCTACGGCATCTCGTTCCCGGCAAAGGACGCGCTGGACGCCTATGTCGCCCGGATCGAGGAGATCAAGCGCAGGGACCACCGGAAACTCGGCAAGGACCTTGACCTGTTCTCCCTGTCCGAGGAGGTGGGCGGCGGTCTGGTGTTGTGGCATCCCCGGGGCGCGCTTATCCGAAAGACCATCGAGGATTTCTGGCGCGATGAGCATCAAAAGAACGGCTATGATTTCGTCTATTCTCCCCACGTAGGCCGCGCGAACCTCTGGGAGACCTCGGGGCATCTCGGTTTTTACCGGGAGAATATGTATTCTTCCATGGATGTGGAAGGGCAGGAATATTATGTGAAGCCGATGAACTGCCCGTTTCACATCATGATCTACAAGAACAAGCTGCGGTCGTACCGGGAGCTTCCTCTGCGGTATGCTGAGCTCGGCACGGTATACCGGTTCGAGCGCTCGGGCGTGCTGCACGGTCTGCTCCGGGTACGGGGATTTACGCAGGACGATGCGCATATTTTCGTCGCCCCCGAGGACATGGAAACAGAAGTCATCCGGGTCATCGGTTTCGTCGTCAAGATGCTCAGGACCTTCGGGTTTGAGGATTTCAAGGCCTATATCGCTACGCGGCCGGAAAAGTCTGTCGGCGATAACGCGGTCTGGGAGCAGGCAACGCAAGCCCTTAAGGTCGCCGCTGATAAGGTCAATCTCGGCTACGAGATGGATGAGGGCGGAGGCGCTTTCTACGGCCCCAAAATCGATATTAAGATCAAGGACGCTTTGGGACGGCTATGGCAGTGTTCCACGGTCCAATTTGACTTCAACATGTCGGAGCGGTTCGACATGAGCTTTATCGGCGTTGATAATCAGGCGCACCGGCCCTACATGATTCATCGGGCGCTCCTGGGGTCTATCGAACGTTTCTTCGGCATGCTTATTGAGCATTATGCCGGCGCATTCCCGGTCTGGCTCGCGCCGGTGCAGGCCAAGGTGGTGTGCATTACCGACAAGCAGTTAGACTACGCCAAAGGCGTGCGGGACAAGCTGCTCGCCGCGGGGATCAGGGCGGAACTCGACGCGCGTTCGGAAAAGATCGGCTTCAAGATCCGTGAGGCCGCAATGGAAAAAGGGCCTTACATCCTCGTGGTAGGGGACAAGGAAGTGCAGCAGAATATGGTTGCGGTGCGCGAGCGGGGCGGGAAAGACCTCGGGGCGATGCCGCTTGACAAATTTATGAATGCCGTGCAAAAGCTTGTTCAGGAAAAAAGTACTTCGACCGAACTGTTAAGGGGGTGATTGTTTATCAGTAAGATTACGACAAGAATCAATTTCATGATCAAGGTGAAGGATGTGCGGGTGATCGCCGCGGACGGCGAGCAGCTCGGGATTCTGGATACCCGGGAGGCGATCAAGAAGGCCGAAGAACTCGGACTTGATCTGGTTGAGGTCGCGCCCACGGCAAAGCCGCCGGTCTGTCGCATCATGGATTTCGGGAAATATAAGTATGAGCTTGCCAAAAAGGCCCACGAGTCCAAAAAACATCAGAGCGTCATTGTGGTAAAAGAGATCAAGTTAAGGCCTCGCACTGACGATCATGATGTCAACTTCAAGACGAACAACATCAAGCGCTTCATTGAGGAAGGCAACAAAGTAAAGGTGACCGTCATGTTTCGCGGCAGGGAGATGGCCCACACGACCTATGGCAGGACATTGCTGGAACGCATTTTGGCTGACCTGCAGAACGAAGTGGCGGTGGAGCAGTCGCCGCGCATGGAAGGCAGAAATATGACGATGATGCTTGGGGCCAAGGTAAAGATATAAAGACGATTGATAGATTTTTCAGCGGAAGGATGATTTCTTCGGCTGTTGTATATACAAAAACAGAGAATATCAGATATCGGAAGGGGATAATGAAATGGCGTCGGCAAAGTCGAAAATAAAAGTAAAGATAAAACTAAAGACCCGGAAGAGCGCGGCCAAGAGATTCAAGGTAACGGGCACGGGCAAGGTCATGAGGCATAAGGGCTGGAAGGGGCATCTGCTGTCGGGCAAAAACGCCACTCGAAAGAGACGGCTGTCCGGCTCCGTTGAACTCACCAAGGACAATCTGGAAAATGCCAGGCAGATGATGCCGTACGGGAAAAAATAATATTACGTGCAACGTTCAAAGTTCAGAGTGATACCAATCGCGAACTGAGAACGATGAACAGTGAATTGTGAACTAAGGAGGTTTCAAAACAATGCCTAGAGCTAAAGGCGGCCCCAAGACGAGGGCCAGAAGAAAAAGAGTGCTTGACCTGGCCGAAGGGTACTGGGGAGCAAAATCAAAACTGTACCGCAGCGCTACCGAAGCCGTGGACCGGGCGCTCAAGTATGCATACCGTGACCGGAAGGCCCGGAAACGTGATTTCCGCAGACTCTGGATAGCGCGCATCAACGCGGCGTCAAGGCTGAATGGAGTTACCTACAGCAAATTCATAGCCGGTCTGACCAGGGCCGGTATTGCGCTTGACCGAAAGATCCTGTCGGACATGGCGATTACCGATCCGGCGGGCTTTGCCAAGCTGGTTGAGACATCAAAGGCGGCGTCATAGGAATTTTAGAGTTCGGATTGCGGATTGCGGAATTTATCGAGTCGGGTTACTCAAAAGAAGCCGCAGCCGAAGTCGTCGATTCCAGAAGAAAGAGATACAGGCCCCGGTTTTCCCGGGGCCTTTTTTTATTGACATCTCCCGCTATTTCGGTTAAAAAACATCAGGAAAATTATGATGAAATGCGGCCGTTCCCGTATCGCGGCCTTCATGGCTTGCGCCATTCTGCTGCTTGTTACCGTTCCCGCATACCCGTCCGCCAATACCGAGGCCGGGCATAAGTATAGTATCGCCTGCCAGCGCCTGGCCGACCTCAGGAAATCCCCGAAGAAAATGAAGTACCGCTCCTATTGGGTGGATTGCATCCGGACGTTTGAACTGGTGGAAAAAAAATATCCGCGAAGTCCGAGTGCGGGAGACGCCTGTTTCGACCGGGCGGGGGTCTACCAGGACCTTTATCAGTTCAATAAATATTCAAAGGATTTGGACCAGTCTCTCCAACTCAACGGAACGTGCCAGGCAACCTATCCGCACCACGTCAGAGCTCCCGAAGCTCTCTATCATATCATTGAACTCTCTCTTGATTACAAAAATGACAACGTACGCGCAGCCGAGGCTTACGCCAGGCTGACAAAGCTTTACCCCGGGAGTTCCTGGAACGGCAAGGCGAAGGCGCGGTTTAAACCGACGGTACGCACGGCCCCGAAAAAACAGAGGCAGGAAACTGCTATCCGGAATATGCCTGTGCCGGTGATCTCGACGCCGGACAAGGGAATGCCTGACGGTATGGTGAAAAGCATCAGGTTTTGGTCGGGCGGGGCCTATACCCGCATTGTTATCAATCAGGATAAGCCGGTCAAGTTCCAGGCCCAGGAGCTCAAAAAGCCTGACCGGCTGGTCTTTGATCTTCTAAACGCGCGGATGGACCCTTCTGTCAACAAAGGGCCTCTTTCCGTGAATGACGGCATCCTGAGGCAGGTGCGCGCGAGCCAGTATGCGCCGAACATTGTCCGGGTTGTGCTGGACCTCGCAAGCATCAAGAGCTATGTTGCGTTCCCGCTTCAGGACCCGGACCGACTGGTGATCGATGTGACCGGTGAAGGAGGAAAAGCAGCCGAGCCGCTCGCGGTAAGCGCGGGAACAGTCACGCAGCAAAAGACAGGGCCGGCTGCGGATCCTGACGTTTTGGCCCATGCGGAGCCGCAGCCTCTCTCGCTCCCGTCAAAGACGCCGGCCGGTAAAAATACCGAAGGAGCAACGCTGTCCCTGTCGCGTCAGCTTGGGCTCAAGATCAAGACGATTGCCATCGATGCGGGACACGGAGGCCATGATCCCGGCGCCATCGGCAGAAGCGGCTTGAAGGAAAAAAACATTACCCTTGATATCGCGAAACGGCTGGCGGTCCTCGTAAAGGAGCGGCTCGGGTGCACGGTGGTGATGACCCGCGATACCGATGTGTTCATTCCTCTGGAACAGCGTCCGTTTATCGCCAAATCCAAAGGGGCAGATCTCTTTGTCTCCATTCACGTCAATGCCACCCGGAAGCGGTTGACGAGAGGGATTGAAACCTATGTGCAGAGTCTCAGGGCATCGGACCGCGATGCCATGGCAACGGCGGCGCGGGAAAACGCCATGTCGACGAAGAAACTGAGCGAGCTTAAGTCGGAGCTTGACCGGATCTTCGCGGAGCTCACGAGGGACGACAAGATCGAAGAATCGCTCTATCTCGCTGATTCCGTGCAAGGGTCACTGGTGAATACCTTGAAGCCGATCAACCGCCATGCGGGGGACCTCAAGGCAAAGATAAAGCGCGCGTTTTTTTATGTCCTGATCAATACGGAGATGCCGAGCATTCTTGCCGAGGTGGGGTTCATCAGCAATCCCGAGGAGGAAAAGCTGCTGCGGACGGACGCGTACAAACAGAGTATTGCCGAGGCATTGTACCAGGGTGTGCGAAAGTATGTTGAGGCGCGGTCGCCGCAGATGATGGGGATATGAATCCAGTGCGGAGTTGGGAGTTCGGAATTCGGAATGAAGGGCGAATGACAATGATGAATGACTGAGATCGGGTGTATTCGTATCCTTTTTTGAACTCACAACTCCGCACTCCGCACTTCTATCCTTTCACCCCGATCCCCGATATCAAATAAGCGTCGATAAATTGATTCAGGTCGCCGTCCATGACCGAGGCGACGTTCCCGGTTTCCGCGCCCGTGCGGTGGTCCTTCACCATCTGGTAGGGTTGGAACACGTAGGACCTGATCTGGCTTCCCCAGGCGATGTCCTTTTTTTCGCTCACCAGCTTGCCGAGCTTCTCATCATGTTCTTTCTTCCGGAGCTCATACAGCCGGGAACGAAGAACTTTCATGGCCACGTTCTTGTTCTTGAGCTGCGAGCGCTCGTTCTGACACTGCACCACGATATTCGTGGGCAGATGCGTGATGCGCACGGCCGAGTCCGTCTTGTTCACGTGCTGGCCGCCCGCGCTCGAGGCGCGATAGGTGTCGATGCGGAGTTCTTTTTCGTCGATCTCGATGTCGATGTCGTCCTCGACCTCGGGGTAGACGTAGACGGACGCAAAGGAAGTGTGCCTGCGTTTGTTCGCGTCAAAGGGAGAGATGCGCACCAGGCGGTGCACGCCCGCCTCCGCCTTCACCTTGCCATAGGCGTAGTCGCCCGAGATCGTGAAGGTGACCGACTTGACGCCCGCTTCTTCGCCGTTCTGGTAATCGAGGATTTCGGTTTTATAACCCACCGATTCCGCCCAGCGGAGGTACATGCGCATCAGCATCTCGGCCCAATCCTGCGCTTCGGTGCCGCCCGCGCCGGGGTGGATCGATACGATAGCGTTGGTAAGGTCCTGTTCTCCTGAAAGGAGTGCCGCTATCTCGGCGACGGTGATGTCTTTTTGAATGGACGCGAGGTCGCGTTCCAGTTCGGCGCGCATGGCCTCGCCGCCTTCCTCGCCGGCAAGCTCCGCCATGGCTTCGAGGTCGTGAAAACGCACCGAGAGCGCGTTCCAATCCTTGAGCGACCGCTCAAGGGTGACTTTTTCCTTCATGATCGCGTTGGCTTTGTCCTTCTGGTCCCAGAAGCCCGAGGCTTCCATCAGGCGGGTAAGTTCGACTAGCTTTTCTTCCTTGGCAGGGGTGTCAAAGATGCCTCCGCAGGGTCTCTATCCTGTTTTTGACGGCGTTCAATTCGAGTTTCAAATCCTCTAACAGCATGACCTTCTCCTGTCTCATCAGTAATCGAAAACCGGATGATTATACCATAGGGAAAATAAACAATCAAAGAGAAAGGTGACTTACAATTGAGGTTGCATGAAGAAGTCTAGGGATTACAGAGGGCGGCGGCAATAAAACAGAACTCGCTATATGGATCGACGATTTCATGGGAAAACGAGGATGGAAGGAAAAGCAATTTTCAACATGTGCGCTCGTTGATGCGCTTGATGCTTTCCGACCCTCAAGGGCAGGCGCGCACAAGAGGTGGCATAGATCCTCACCAGAGTGTCTTCACATGCGGATATTTCAGTATTTTATCATCTTTGGTGATCAGAACCGCATTCATCGAACGCGCAGTGGCAACGATAATTCGGTCGGCGGGATCATCATGAAACTCACCGGGTAATTCCACGGATGCCACCGCAATGTTAGTACTTATCGGTACAAATTGGAGAGAGGGGAGCATCTCAGATTTGGCGATCCAATCCCGCACACTCATTGTTAGCTTCAACCTTCCTCGTTTCTCAAGCATAGCAACTTCCCACGCGCTAATCGCGGAGATATGAACAGCTCCTTTATCCAGCGCCTTGTCAATTGCACCCCGTGCTTTAGCCGATAAGGAATCCGGGTTGCTGACCCACCATATCCAGGTATGGGTGTCCAGAACGATCATTTCTCGCTCTCCCATTTTTCACCTGTAGGCGCGGTTGGCTCATCATACTGTAACACCGAACCCCTGAGCGTTTTAAGGACTTGGGAAGGTTTTTCCGTATACGGCATGACCTTTAAAACAGGTATTCCATGGTCCGTAATGATGAGTTCTTCCCGCGTTTTCTCGATCCGACGAAAATATTCCAGCGCTTGCGGTTTGAATTTGGATTTTGAGATTGTTCGAGTCATGAATAGTGTCCTCCTTATTAAACTTTACCTAACTATGGTCATAATACTATGGTCAGTTTATATTGTCAATCTGCCATTTGTTTTGAGGGTTTATGGGAGGCAAAACCTTATTTATCTCTGGATTTATGCGCTTGATCCGCTAGCTGATATACAAATTTCCGCAACAACAGGGTAAAGCAAACTGGATTCACTGCGTAGAAATCAAGAAATAACATTGAACAACATTGCCTTGAATTCCCCAAGCCTTTATGCGATAATCGCTTCTCGTAATGGCTAATCTTCGCACTACTGCCCATACCTTTATCGGTATTTTCGCGATTCCCCTCTGGGTGGGACTGCTTGCGCTGCCGTTCACCGGGTTGAGAGACGCCGTATGGGTCGCGGCAGCGGCCGTCCTTGGCATGTTTCTTTGGAAAATGCGCAAGGCCGATGTTGTAGCGGATATTCGTACGCGGGTGAAGGAAACAT